>JACCEA011415592.1_pt1 | contig 196034 bp, 201 predicted proteins | sample 7449851 | NCBI WGS metagenome assembly JACCEA01 (sample SAMN15323453, study PRJNA562643) | freshwater metagenome | isolation source: river surface water | place: USA:Blue River Watershed | collected 2017-08-18
AGTAACCACGGCTGGTGGGAGCAACCACGGACGATGCGTGCATCGTGCGAGTAACTGCTGCCGCTGCGTTGGGCGAGGTTGCGCCCGTCAGGGCCTGCAGTACACCAATTACCTGAGGCGATCCGCCACCGCCACCACCGGGGTTTGCAGGAGTGGTTGCGTTGGTGGTCGAACCCCATTCTCCGGCGCCTTCGAGCTGCGAATAGGCGTTTACCGAAATTGCGTAGGTGGTGCTGGCGCTCAGGTTGCTGATGGTACAAATACCACCGAGAGGCGAGCTCGGGTTAGTTTCCGAGAGGTATCCGGTGAACACGGTAGTGCCATTGAGCTGAGCACGGCATTGGTAGCTCGTGGCGCCTGGGACACCGGTGATGGTGACGGGCACAGAGTTATAGGTGGGGGTTCCCACGGTGAAGCTGGGAGCATCCAAACCGCAGGGGCGCGATACCGAAACCGAGGTGTCGTCAGCGCGAACCACATCAACTGCCATCTGGTAGGTCTCTCCGGCCACCATGTCGATAATCTGGGATCCACCGACAACCACAATGCTGTTCGCAGCATCGGGGTAAATGAAGCCGGTGCGACCTTCGAATGACACGGTACCTGCGTTTACTGCAGTTTCGGCCATATCGGCGGCGCTGAGGTAGAAGTACAGGGTGTCCGCGTCCAGGCGGTACAGGTACGTGTTGTCGACAGCGTCGAGTTCGGTGATGCCCGTTCCCTCGATGTCAACAGCCGTTCCTCCGGTCAACCCGTGGGGTGCGACGGTGTTGATGAGGTAGCGGTTCGACTGAATTTCGTACGACGCGATCGCAATCTCGTCGTTCAGAAAGGTGCTGTAGTTACCGTTATAGGCGCGACCGTTGAGGGGGTTAACGTACGCGCCGTTTCCGCTGGTATCACCCAGGTTTGCTGAACCGTTGGACACGTCAAGCTGGGCGACGAAGCGGTCGCCGGCACTCAACGTGTTTGCGACACAGATGTTGCTGATGTCGAAGTTCATCGAATTGTCGGCCGAAGTGGCGGTGTACGACGTCACGTCGGAAACCCGAATTGTGGCGTGCATGTTGACACCCACTCCAGCGTCGGTGTCGAACCATTCAGTCGTCGACCCGGTCGAGGTCAACGTGGGGTTCGCCGCAATGCTGACATCAGCGTTTGTCGTGTTGGTGTAGCTGTAGTTGCGGTACACCGAAATGTAGTTCAGAGCACAGGCTTCCGCGTCAGCCGACCAGGTAATGCTTGCGTTGTAGCCCATGGCCGCCATGGGCGCATAACAACCGTTGCCTGCTTCTGTCGTGCCGTACCACGAGTAATTTCCGCTCATGAAAGTTGCCGAGCTGACGATTCCGGCGTCAAAGGTCAGCACGTCACCGACGGCGATGTCGGTCACGGGAGTGATGACGGGGTTCGAGTAGCGCTCGTCGATGGTGAAGCTGATGCTCAAGTCCACCGATTCGCCGGGACGCACCACGACGGGGGTCGAGGCGTCAAAGTCACGGTTCAAGTTCGCGTCGAACTTGGTTTCGCCCATTGCTGTAGCCGATGCGGGGGCAACAGCGACGAGGCCGGTTGCCAGCATGCTCGCCGTCGCCACAGCGGCGGTAAGTACCTTGGAGAGTTTCATGGAGTTCCTTTGCGGTTCGATGATCCACGCGGCACTTTTCGCAGGCGCGACAGACGGTGCCAAATCCCAAGTTTAGGCACGCAGTTTCACATCGAGGGGCGAAAAATTTCGCAAAACCGCCATATGTTCGCTGGGGCGAACAAAAAAGTTGGGCCCGCCCCGAATGCGCATCGAGGCAGGCCCAACACCGCACATTTTTAGATAAACAGGGTCGTTCCCGACTCGGATGCCTCGCCGAGGAACGTGGCGACACCACCCAGTTCAACGCCGGGCAACAGGTCACTCTGGGCGATACCCAAAAGATCCATCGTCATGGTGCACCCCACGATTCGCGCGCCGTTGGATTGGGCCTCGGATATGAGTTCGGGCAGCGAGTGCACACCGTTCATCTTCATCACCCACTTGATCATGCGGGTGCCCGCACCAGCCATGTGCATGTTTGACAGGGTCAGTTTGTCCGCGCCTGCCGGCATCATGGCGAGGAATGCCTTTGACAGCAGTGTGTGGCGTCGACGCGGTGGTTTGCGCAGGCGCAACGAGTTCAAACCCCAGAACGTGAAGAACATGGTGACATCGTCGCCCATGCTCAATGCCCCATTGGCGATGATGAATGCCGCAATCACCTTGTCGAGGTCACCCGAGAAGACCACAAAGGTGGTTTTTCCTGGTCCGGTCGAGTGGGTGGTGAAACCAGCGTGTGCGGCAGTGGCGCCGCCCTTGCGAATCGTGGCACGGTACCCGGGGCCCTCGGGTGTGATGTTCACCAGCTCGTGGCCGTTCTTGCGGGCCCACGCGGGTGCGTCGTTTGCAAAGCCGGGGTCCGACACGCGCACGACAATCTCGTCGCCCGAATTTGCGGACTTCATTTGCTCCGACAGCTTCATGATCGGGCCGGGACACGCAAGGCCCGTGCAGTCGAGGTCGATGCTCACACCCGAACCGGCGGGAGGCATCACGAACAGGGATTCCGCTTCCGCATAATTTTCGATCGCGGGAACCGGTGTCGAGAAATCGAGGTCGACTTCGTGGAACGTCTTGAACGTGTTCGAGCCACCCGACAGTGTTTGCACGTCGGTGAAACCGCGGCCCACCAGCGCACGATAGGCGAGGTACGAACGGAATCCGACAGCACAATACAAACGGATGGGCGTGGCGCGGTCCCAGCTTTCGCTGGCCTCGCGGATGTCACCCAACGGCACGTTTTCGGCGCCCGGAATATGCCAAATATCGTATTCCTCGGCGGTGCGCACATCGATCAGCCTCTTGCCGTCAATCGCGGCCGGGTAGTCCTGCGCATGCCACAACACCAAATCGCCGCGCACAACATTGCTGGCCACAAATCCCGCCATGTTCACAGGGTCCTTTGCCGAACCAAACGGTGGGGCATACGCCAGTTCATATGTCTCGAGATCAAACACGGTGTGGCCGGCGCGCAACGCAGTGGCGAGGACATCGAGCCTCTTGTCGATGCCATCGAAACCTGCGGCCTGGGCGCCCAACAGCTTGCCGTTCGTCGGGTCAAAAATGACCTTCAAGTCCATGTTGGCGGTGCCGGGGTAATAGCCGGCGTGACCGGACGGGTGCACATGCGCGGTGGTAAACGGCATGCCTGCCGCGGTGAGCTGACGTTCCGTAGCGCCCGTCCCACCGGCAACCATGTCGAACACTTTCACAATCGACGTGCCCTGGGTCGACAGGTATTCGGTGTCGCGGCCGCACATGTTTTCGGCCGCCACTCGCGCCTCGCGGTTCGCGGGTCCCGCCAGTGGTGCCAAATAGGTTCCCGGCAACACCGTGTGCGGGGTTTCGACAGCGTCACCCACCGCCCAGATAAACGGATCCGAGGTCCGCATGTGTGTGTCGACGGCGATTCCCCCGCGCGGCCCCAATTCCAGTCCCGCGGCAACAGCCAGTGCAGTGTTCGGTTTCACACCGACCGACAGGATGACCATATCGACCGACAGGGTGGACATGTTGTCCAGCTCCACATGAAGCCCGCCGCCTTCGCGCGGACTGAACGCGGCAGCCTTGGTGGACAGGTGCACCTGGACTCCACGAGATCGCAAATGGTGTTCGACGGGGATTGACATTTCGCGGTCCAGTGGCGGCAAGATTTGGTCGGCGAGTTCAACGACCTCAACGGTTGCACCCCGGTGAATTAAGTTTTCGGCCATCTCAAGCCCGATGTATCCGGCACCGATCACGGCGACGTTGACACGAGTTTTCGATTCACGTGCGGCATCCAGCGCGGCATCGAGTTCCGCCTTGATGGCGTCCATGTCGCCCACGCGACGCAACACGTGCACCTCGGGGAGGTCTATTCCCGGCAGCGGCGGACGGATGGCATCGGCACCGGGGCACAGTGCGAGGGCGTCATAGGTTTCGGTGTACTCGGTGCCGGTATCGACATTGCGCACGGTAACCGTTTTGGCTGTGCGGTCGATGGCGACGGCCTCGGACCCCAACCGCACGTCGAGGTTTAGTGACTCACGCAACGAGTCGGGGTTCTGCAGCAACAACCGGGACCGATCGGTGATGACCCCGCCAATGTGATACGGCAGCCCACAGTTCGCAAACGACACATGGTGTCCGCGTTCCAACATGATGATTTCCGCTGATTCGTCCAAACGACGAGCGCGTGCGGCGACCGAAGCACCTCCGGCCACACCTCCGATAACAACAATTTTCATGCGGACTCCTTGGGGTTCGGCTGGGTGGTGGACCCAATTCGACGTTACCCCTGGGGGTATCCCCACGTGACGGGACTTTGTGCCCCGATTAGAAATGACGATGCCCGGACCCTTTCGGTTCCGGGCATCGTCGGCATGCACTTGTTAGCTGAATGCCGCCTCGAAGAATGCATCCGAGAGTGTCACGCGGTTACCCGACTCGCTATCGACGCGCACATACACGCCGTCTGATCCCTGAACGAATCGTCCACAGGTCGAGCCGACCACCAGGTAGTCGGCGAGTGGCGCCATGACACCTTCGGCTGTGGTCAGCACGAGCACGACCTTTTCACCTGCCACTGGGGGCTTTCCTCCACCGATGGTGGGGTACATGTCGACCGTCGCGCCCGAGTCGGGGTTCGACACGGATCCGTCAACCGGGCCCTCGCCTGCGGGAAGGTAGGCGCCGTTGGTGACCACTGTCACTGTTCCCGAGATGGCCGAGTTCGATGAACGCGCGACTTCGACAGTCATCACACTGTGGGTGATCGAGAGCTCGAAGGTGTCATCCTCGCCCTCTTGGGTAGTGACGACGGTGTATTCGACATCGGTGATGGTGCCTTCGATTACTCCGGCGACATAATCCGAATATTCGGGGGCAAGGTAATCGATCGGGTTCTCGAGCCCCAAAGCCACCGATGCGTCCATTGCGGGATGAGTGGTGGCGATGGTGAAGTTCTCGACAGGGATTTCGCCGGTCGATTCGGGGGTGGTGTCGGTCGTCGAGGCGCATCCCGACAAGGACAGGGCGGCAACGAGACTCGCGGCTAACAGCGTGGTGTTCTTTTTCATCGGTGACTCCTGTGTTGGTGATTACGACAGTTCCGCAAACTCGTTGAACTTTCTTCACGATAACAGGGTGAGTTTTTTTGTCAACACAAAATGAGCCAGACTTCGGTGCTCGCCGGGTGAAAGCAACGATGCCCGGAACCTTTCGGCTCCGGGCATCGTAATGAATTCGATGTGGTTATCGAGTGCGGCGACGCAGCGCCACGAGGATTCCACCGACAGCCAGCAAGGCGATTGCAGCGCCGGCAGGGATCACAGTGTTACCCGCACCGGTTTCTGCAAGAACTTCGCCGTTAGCGGCAAGTTCGGATTCCGAACCCGAACCGCTGCCCGAACCAGATCCTGAACCGCTGCCGGAACCACTACCCGAGCCTCCACCGGAACCCGATCCCGATCCCGAGTCGTCCTGGACGATACCCGCGTACGCGAATCCGACACCACCGGCAGGCACATAGGTGCCGGGCATTTCGCCATCTGCTGCGCCGTTCGAGTCATAGGTGTAGGAATATCCGTCCGGTGTCGTGACCACGACAGTCCAGTCACCCTCTGGGATGTCGGGCATCTCGAAGTAGCCGTTAGCGTCCGTCAGCACGGTGTACACAATGCGCTGAACGGGGAACAACGAGCTGGCGGTGCGTGCACGAGTGAACGCCAAACCGCTTGTGGGATCGATCAAACCGATTTCGACAGACTCGACCATGTTCTCACTCAAGTCCTGAACGCCGTCCTCGTCGTCGTCGTACCAGACGATACCCGCGATGGCCTGCGTCAGTTCGGACTGACCGTTGTTGTCGACATCGAGCTCTTCCTGCAACTGGCGGACACGGTCCGGAACTCGAGGGCCACGAGGCTTCTGAACGGGGTCGGGCAGATCATCCAGCGAGTTTGCGCTGGTGATGTTGCCATCCTCGTCGGCTTCCTGATCCTTCAGATCCTGAAGTGCGTCGTTGTCGATCTGGTTCAGCTGACCGTTGTTGGCATTCGGGTTGTCGGCACGAGCCGCGTCACGTTCCAACACAAAGAAGTCCGCGGCGCTCATGTTGCCGCACAGACCCGAATAGTCAACACCGTTCAAGGTGTAGCCGTAATAGATGGCCTGACCGATTGCGTCCCAGTTCTGGCCCGCGAAAGTGCCAGGGTTACCGTTCTGTGGAACATAGTTGAACGGAGGAATGATGTCCTGCCACTGCTTTTGGTTTGCAGGGTACGAGAACGAAGGGTCAAAAACGGGCTTGCCCGTGTAATACGGGTTGTGGTTTACGCCACCGTGACCATTGCCGCTGTTGCCATTGCCGATGATCGACGACATGCTGACCGTGATCTTGCGATACGGGTTCGTGGTCGCGTGAGTGCGGTGACAAATGGTGACCTTCTCGTTCACGCGGTTCGGCACAGCCTGTGCGGTGCCCACACCGGTGCCCAATGCCAACATCGCGACAGCGATCGACAGAGCTGCGGCGCGCAAGGTGGTGCGAGGTCGGGCATTAATTCCCAGACGAATCATGGTGGTCCTTTCGAAGGTCAACACTTTTCAGTTTAAAAACAAAAAGAAATTCCACAAACATTTGTGAAGAACAAATTTGGCATCACCATGTTTGTGCGCGAAAAAAGCCTCGCATTAGCGAGGCTTTCATTTCGCGCGCCCGGAGGGACTCGAACCCCCAACCTTCTGATCCGTAGTCAGATGCTCTATCCATTGAGCTACGGGCGCACTGTTGCCGAAGCAACTTGTCTATCTTACCCACAAACCAGCCCAGAGCAAAAACTGGGCCCGCAACCGCGTTGGCGGAGACGGTGGGAGCCGTCAACACCCCACAGGGTTGCTTCCTCCCAAATCCCGCAACACCCACCCGCACAAATAAAAAGACCCCCGAACAAGGGGGTCTGTTTATTTGGCGGAGACGGTGGGATTTGAACCCACGGTACCCCGGAGGGTACTCCACCTTAGCAGGGTGGTGCACTAGGCCGAACTATGCGACGTCTCCTAGTAACCCCTCAATGATACAGACGAAACCGGCGGCCGGGAAACTAGTGCGTGGCGGCAGGCTGTCGCATCAGGTCCATCATCGCGGGGTTGGCCCGAACCTCGCCGTCGGCGTGGAACACCAGGACGGCGAGCCCAGCGATGCGAGTCGCCAAATCCAGCGTGTCCATCCCGCCGCTGACGATGGCGGTCGCCCACACGTCGCTGGTCACAATATCCGATGACACTACGGTGGCCTGAATGATGGATCCGGTCGAATCGGCGGCGCGCCAAATGTGTTGGCCGCGTTCGCTGAAGCCGCTGGTGGCGATGGCGGACCACTCGCCGCCCAGTCGCACCACGGCGGCGGGGTTCCCCAATCCGTCCGATTGTGCGATGCCCGTGACCCAGGTGCCGGGTTCACCCGAGACGGTCATGTCGCCGCCCGCGTTGATGCTGAACGTGCTGAAACCGTGGGCGCGCATCACCGAGTGTGCAGAGGCGAGAGCGTCAGCCTTGACGATCCCGGTCAGGTCGATGACCCCGTCGGGACGATGGGGGGTGAATGCACCATGGGTGGATTGCCGCCAATCCAAGGCTCGCGCGTAGGTGTCACGAATGTCGTCGGACACTTCGGCCAGCGTGACGTCGTTGCGCGACAACTGACTGAGTGGCGATTCGGGGCGGTACAGCGAGTAATCCCGGTCGTACAGGTCGAAAACTTTTTCGATTCCGTCGAGCGCGGCGATGGTCCGATTCGAGTCGGCTGTGGAATCCGTGGGATCTGCGACGCGGATCGACACGGTCGTGCCCATCGTGTCAAAGATGTGGACGGTCATCCCGTGTACCCGGCGGCGTCCAGCGCGGATTGCAGCGACTGCCTATAGGACTGCGCCGTGTATGTTGCACGCGAAATGTTGGTGATGTCGGCGGACTGGATGTCGAGAACTTCGGCCAGCAGGATGGGGATGGCCTGTTCGTTGATTTCGACACTCTTGCGGTCGTTCGATGGGAACTGCAGAGTTTGGACGTCGGTGATGGCTCCGCCCGAAATGACGACCTGAACCTGCATGGGCCCGAACTTGGTTTGAACAGTGTCTCCCACAAAGGTGCCGTCGGACCCCGCCGCTGTGGTGCTCGTACCCGTCGAGGTGTCGGTCGTTGTCGACGTGTCTGTGGTCGACGTATCCGTGGTCGATGTACCAGTTGTGCTCGAGCCCGTTGTCGAATTGTCGGTATTGACCGAGACCTGGTCGCTTGACGCTGTCGTGGTCGAGTCGACGTGTTCGGCCGCCAGTCCGGCCTGGCCGATGTTCCACCCGATGGCAATCAGGCTCGCGGTGGCGGCACCGGTGATGAATGCAGATGTTGTGCGCATGATGGCTCCTTACCAGGCGAATTCTTCCCAGTGCACGGCGTGCGCGGGGACTTTGTGTGCGGCGAGGTCGGCGCGGACGTTGATCATCCAATCGCTGGGCCCGCAGATGTAATAGTCGCAGTCGCGGGGCTTTCGAACATAGTGGGAAATGTTCTCGCCGTTCGCCCATTCTTCGGTGGGCAGCCACGAGGCCGTGTTGGGGCGACGGCCACTGAGGGTCACCAGCGTGGCGCCTCGAGCCCTGCACAGCGCGGTGATTTCGTTCACCAGGTAGGGTTCCGCGTCGCTGGCGCGCAGGATGACGGTGATGTCTCCGCGATCGGCGGGCAGGTCCTCGAGCAGGGCGCGGATCGGCGCGGCACCGATTCCGGCGGCCATCAACACCACCTTGGGCGACGAGCGCACGGTGTCGGTGAATACCCCGTACGGGCCCTCGGCCCACACCCGAGTGCCGACGCGGATGCGCTGCAGCGCTGTGGTGTTGTCATCCAGGGCTCGCACCGTCAGCCGGATGTACCGCCCGTTGGGCGCGGCGGACACAGAGAACGGGTGCGCCTCCCACATCATTCGCGGGGTGATGAATCGCCACTGGCCAAACGACCCCGAGGGGAACACCCAACGGTCGAGGTTGCGTCCCGTGATGTAGACCGACACGACTCCGGGGGCGATGGTGTCGACTCGTGCGACGACGAGGCGGTGCCGGAGGTTGTGCGCGACGGGGACGATGACGCGGAAGATTACGACGCTGAGAACGGTGCCGAAGAACAACGCCATCCAGTACGCGCGAGCGGCGGTGCCCTCGGCGAACATTCCACCCCATTCAAACTGGTGGGGGATCGACAGCACGAGCACGGCATAGGTGGCGAGGTGGATCGCGTGCCACACGGCATAGGGCAACACCCGTCGGGCGGCAACAATGCTGCTGACCACAACGACGATCATGCCGATGAACGACAGGAAAGCCTTGAGCATGTCACCGTCCGCGTTCCAGTACGTGACGACCTGCTGAACGACGGGAACGTCGGTGGTCAGCGCCGTTCCGACGACCAGTCCGGCGAAGTGTGCCGTGATGAGGTACAGGACGGGCTTGCCCAGCGTGTTGTGCAGGGTGAGGGCGCGGTCGTGTCCGACGACCTTTTCGATCATCGGCACTCGTGCGGCGAGGATAAACATGATGAACAACAGGTTGGTACCCACCAACCCTGCGAGGATTCCGATTCCGATGATGGTTTGGGGAACCGTGCCAAAGTACCGAGCACCGCCGTCCGCAAAGAACAGTGCAACGGCAACCGCACTGGTCAACGGCACGAGTGCTTCGACAAAGTCCTTGCGCGTGTATCGACGAATTCGACGGGTACGAAGTGCCGCGGCGCTGGGTGCCTGCCGCGTGCGGGGGCTGGTAATTGCGGTGTTCACGTGTGTAGTCCAGCGGCTGGGGCTGTGTGAGTTCTGTACGGAACCTATGAGCCGACTATGGATACCGACTAGTTGGCGACGGAACAGGTGTACTGATCGGCGGTCTGGCCCAGTACGCCCTGCAGTTCGTCCCCGGTGGTTCCCGTTCCGGAAGTGCCTGAATCGGTGGACTCGGGTGCCGGAGTTTCGGTCGTGCCCGAATCGGTGGGGTTGTCCACCTGTGTGGACCCAACCCCCGTGGCGTCGCCGGCCAGCGTGAAGGGCTCGTCCGCACGAATCTTGTCGAACAGGGCTGTCGCCAACGATTCGACCGGGGCTACCTTGCCGGCGTACACCCCGCCAACACCCGTGGTTCCCGGGTACTGCACAAACACGATGTTCTCGCGCGGGATTTCCTTCAGCACCAGAGCCATGGCCACCATGACATCGAGGCCTGCGAGGCTGTTCGACAGCGACATCGAGGTTGCCGCGACCTGCGCGATCGAATACAACTTGGTGATGTCCGACAGCACGCCCTCGTCCTGGACCTTTCGGACCAGCGACGACATGTACTGCTGTTGCGACGAAATTCGACCCAGGTCGCTGCCGTCGCCCACGCCGTGACGGGAACGCAGGAACGCCAGGGCGTCATAGCCTTCAATGGTGTAATTGCCCGCCTCGGGGAAATACAGTCCCGTGTACTTGTCATCGATTGGGCCGTCAACACACACGTCGACACCACCAATAGCAGTGGACAGCTGGGCAACGCCCTTGAACGTGACAAGCCCGGCATACGGAATGTCGAGTCCCGTAAGGTTTTCGACCGTCAACACTGCACAAGCCAAACCGCCATAACTGAGGGCCACATTGATGGGTTGAGCCGACATGGCGGCATAATTGCCGGAACCGTCTTCCATGGGGCACGACGGAATCGGCACCACCATGTCGCGGGGAATCGACACAACCACGGCGCTCTGGTGATCCTCGGACACGTGTACCAAGAGGTTGACGTCGTTGAGTTCGCTCGAGAACGAACCGAAACTTCCGTCCTGACCCTGGCGAGTGTCGCTTCCAACAATGAGGATGTTGAATCCGCCGTCATAGGACCCGATCGATGACAGGTTGAGCTGCGTTTCACCCTCGCCGACGAGCGACACCTTGTCGATGCTGGAATTCAGTTTCCAGAAAACAAGTCCACCGACAGCAACACCCGACACCAGCAGGGTGACCATGGCCAAGCCGATGATCCGAACAATGAGGGACCACGGGTGACGTTCGCGCTGTGCGCCGTGACGTGCGACGGGCGTGATGTTGTCTGCCATGTTCCCCCCTTCCGCGGAGGGCGCGGGATTCGAACCCGCGAGACATTTCTGCCCACTAGTTTTCAAGACTAGCTCCATCGGCCGCTCGGACAGCCCTCCGTGGGCAATTCTACCCGAGTAAAGCTATGAACGAGCCGTGAGGGTCGCCAGCACCGCGGGCAGACCGCCATCGGCCTCGGCATGCGTGACCTCGTTGGCCGCAATTCGGACCTCGTCCGGCGCCTGACCCATGGCCACGCCACGGCCGAATTCGGCGGCCCATTCCAGCATCTGAATGTCGTTGCGGCCATCACCCACGGCCATCACGCGCGAACGGTGAATGCCGTGCGACAGGCGCACCTTTTCGAGTGCAGTGGCCTTGTTCACACCAAACGGGCCGATTTCCAACCACGAGGTGTAGCCGATCGAATACGACACCTGGTGCAGTCCCAGCGTGGCGATGGATTCCTGGAATTCGTGTTCCTTGTCGGTCGGCGAGATGACGACCACGCGGGTGGCCTCGTCGGTCATCAACGCCTCGAGCGAGTGCACTTCCTGGGTGAACACGTCGAGCCCCGCCTCGGGAAACCATCCCAGATATTTCAGCAGCCCGGTCTCGTCCTCGACCGCGTAATGCGCCGTGGGCAGCTTGCGGTGAATCGTCGCCAAGACCTCGTTGGGGTTGAACGTCTCGATATCGCCGCGACGGTAACCGGTCTCTTCGGACTCGTCACGATGCAGGATGATGGCGCCGTTCGCACACACCACAAATTGAGGTGTCAGATTCAACTGCGCCAACACGGGCAGGGTAGCCGGAACACTGCGGCCCGTCGCAATCGTGACTTCGTGGCCCTCGTCCACCAATCGCGTGACCTCGCGGATAGTCCACGGATTCAAATCGCCGCGGTAATCCGACAGGATGGTGCCGTCAATATCGAGGGCAACAAACCAGCGTTCGTCCACGGAATCCGTCATCAGACGGGCATCGCGACGGCGAGACCACCGAGGTAGGGGCGCAGGACCTCGGGGATGACAACGCTGCCATCGGCCTGCTGATGGGTTTCCAAAATGGCGACCAACCAGCGAGTGGTGGCCAGGGTTCCGTTCAGGGTGGCGACCGTCTCAGTCGACCCGCCATCGGGGCGGTGACGGATGTTCAACCGGCGGGCCTGGAACGTGGTGCAGTTCGAGGTCGACGTCAGTTCGCGGTACGCGCCCTGAGTGGGAACCCACGCCTCGATGTCATATTTGCGGGCAGCGGACGAGCCCAGGTCACCGGCGGCGACATCGATCACGCGGTACGCCAGACCCAGGGACTGCAGCATGTCTTCTTGGAATCCCAACAGCTTTGCGTGCTCGGCCTCGGCGTCGGCGGGCGGGCAATACGAGAACATTTCCAGCTTGTTGAACTGGTGCACGCGCAGGATGCCACGAGTGTCCTTGCCGTACGAACCGGCCTCGCGGCGGTAACAGGTCGACCAACCGGCATAGCGCTTGGGGCCGTTCGACAGGTCGATGATTTCATCCGAGTGGTACCCGGCGAGCGCAACCTCGCTGGTGCCGGTGAGGAACAGTTCGTCCTCGGGCAGGTAATAAATTTCGTCCGAGTGCGCACCCAGGAAGCCGGTGCCGTTCATGACCTCGGGTCGAACGAGCGTAGGGGTGATCAGCGGCGTGAACCCGGCGGCCAAGGCGCGGTCCAACGCCAGCGACATCAGAGCCAGCTCCAGCCGAGCGCCAATTCCGGCGAGGAAGTAGAAACGCGAACCCGACACCTTCACGCCGCGCGGCATGTCGATGGCGCCGAGAAGTTCACCGATCTCGAGGTGATCGCGCGCCTCGAAATCGAAAGTCGGCTTCACACCGACCTCTTTCAGAGTGACGAAATCGCCCTCGCCGCCGGCGGGGACACCGTCGATGATGATGTTGCCGATGCGCGACAGAGCAGCGGTCGAGGCGGCCTCGGCATCCGATGCCACCGCCTGTGCCGCCTTGACCTGTGCCGACAGTTCCTGCGCTGCGGCGACCAGCGCCGCCTTGTCTTCCTTGGGTGCCGCGGCGACCAATTTGCCGTGAGCGTTCTGTGCCGCGCGAAGTTCCTCGAACGCGGCAATGGTGTCGCGACGGTTCTGTTCCGCAGCAATCGCGGCATCAACCAGTGCGACGTCGTCGCCGCGGGCGATCAACGAGTTGCGAATCAGGTCGGGGTTTTCGCGCAGAATCTGGATGTCAATCATGTCTAGCCGTTCACTGTTCCATCGATCAAAGACGCCAGCCAGTCACGGGTGTCCGCGAAGGCTGCGTCGGAATATTGGGGTGCGACCGAGGGGCGGTGGCCATCGGCGCGGGGGTACGACCCCAAGAATTGCACGTTCGGGCTGTACCGCTTGAGCCCCATGAGGGCGTCGGCCACACGCTCGTCAGCAATGTGCCCGTCGGCATCGATGACAAAGCGGTATCGGCCGAGTTCGTCACCAATGGGACGCGATTCCAGAAGGCTCATGTTGACGCCACGTGTCGCGAACTGTTCGAGCATTTCCAACAGGGCACCGGGACGGTCATCGGGAAGTTCGACGATGACGCTGGTCTTGTCGGTGCCGGTGCGAGCGGGCACGGGCTGGATGCGCCCGACCAACACGAAACGCGTGACCGCATTCGGGTTGTCCCCCACGCCCGATGCCAGTGTGACGACATCGAGGTGTTCGCCGATTCCGCGCGGGGCGATGGCGACCTGGGCATTCGCGCCGGACAGCAAACCGTGGGCTGCGGCAACGTTGCTGGTCGCGGGCAGGTGGGCGTGCGACGGCAGGTTGGCTTCCAACCAGGCACGGCACTGGGCATAGGCCACGGGATGAGCCGACACCACGGTGGCATCGGACAGCTGGGTGCCGGGTCGTGCGACCACATCAAAACTGACGGGAACGAGGTATTCGCCCAAGATTTGCAGGCCGGGTGTGGTGGCCAGTGCGTCCTGTGCGGCGCTGACACCGCCCTCGACCGAATTTTCGACGGCGATCATCGCGGCACGTGCGGTGCCCGAGCTGACATGAGCGAGCGCCTCGCCGACATTGTTGACGCTCAGCCATTCCTGGCCCGCGGCCTCGGGGACTTGGGTCAGCGCAGTCCACGTGAAAGTTCCGACCGGACCGAGGTAACTATATGCCTGGCTCATGGCGTCCTTTCGTGTTGCGCGTACCCGACAAGCCTACCCGCGCACAGGGCGGGGGCGTCGAGGCGTGGCTCGGTGATGCTAGTTGGCGTAGTCGGGCGCCGCCGGCAGGGTGAAGAACTTTTCCAACGTGATGTCGGGGGTCTTGTGCAGTTCCTTGGCCAGGGCCAAACCGACGAACCGGTAGTGCCACGGTTCAAACATGTATCCCGTGGTCGACTTCTTGTTCCGTGGGTACCGCAGGTGGAAGCCGTACTTCCACGCGTTGGAATTCAGCCACTCGCCCTCGGGTGTGTGTGCAAAGCATTGGGCGATCGTGCACCCGCTGGTACCCGCGATGTCCATGGACCACCCGGTCTGGTGTTCGCTATAGCCCGGCTTTGCACTCTGCAGGTTTGCCTGGGTTACGCCCAGCCTCTTGACCCAGCTGTTATAGACCGACGCCTGCACGCCATAGGAACGGTATCCGCTCTGGGCGACCAGGGTAATGCCCTCGGCTTTGGCTGCGGCAACCATCTTTTTGTATTGCAGTGCCGCCGGGCGGCGAAGTTGCTGGGTGCCGTTCGTACCCCAGGGCTTGACCACCGTCGCCAGGTCCGTGGGCGCAAATTTCACGGGATTCAGTCGGCGCAGCTTGTTGGCGACAACCCACAACGAACTGGCGGAATTGATGGAACGTGCCGTCTTGTCAAAAGCGCGCGCGGTGGCCGTCGGTGCAATCTGCGTGGGCGCCGGGATTTCGGCAGCATCGGACCCCGTTGTGGGGACACACCCCGTGAGCACGAGGGCAACGAGGACCGAGGTCGCGAAAAGCTTACGCATTCCCCAAATCTAGCGGGCGTAGGATGGCGATTATGGCATCTTCTGGCGAATCGGTAATGACTAAGCGCGAAATCATGTTTGTGATGCTGGGGTTGATGTCAGGAATGTTCCTGTCAGCCCTGGACCAAACGATTGTCGGCACCTCGATGCGCACCATCGCCGACGACCTCGACGGTTTGGCGCTGCAGGCCTGGGTCACGACCGCGTACCTGATCGTGTCAACGGTCGTTACCCCCATCGCGGGCAAGCTGAGTGACATCTATGGCCGTCGACCCATTTACATCATCTCGATCGTCATCTTCCTGGCCGGCTCGTTGCTGTCGGGCCTTGCCAACTCGATGTATGAATTGGCCGCATACCGCGCACTGCAGGGACTGGGTGGCGGTGGCCTGATGTCGCTGGCGTTCACCATCGTCGGTGACATGCTGCCCCCGCGCGAGCGCGTCAAGTATCAGGGATTCTTTATCGCCGTGTTCGGCACCTCGAGCTTCATCGGCCCGCTGATCGGCGGGTTCTTTGCCGGAATGGACACGCTGATGGGTGTCGACGGCTGGCGTTGGGTGTTCCTCGTGAACCTTCCTGTCGGCATCGTCGCCTTGTATATGGTGTGGCGATTCCTGCACGTCCCCCAAATCAAGCACAAGGCTCGAATTGACTATTGGGGCGTATTCACGGTCATCGTTGCCGTCGTTCCCCTGCTGCTTGTCGCCGAACAGGGTCGCACCTGGGGCTGGGGATCACTCGAGGCCCTGCTGTGTTACGGCATCGGCGCCGCGGGTATCGTCGGGTTCATCCTCGCGGAACGCGCGATGGGCCAGGACGCCATTATTCCGTTGGGTCTGTTCAAGACGGGCACCTTCAGCCAGTTGACCGTGCTGGGAATCCTCGTCGGTTTCGCCATGTTTGGCGCGATGATGACCATCCCGCTGTTCCTTCAGTTGGTGCTGGGATCGACCCCGACCGAGAGTGGTTTCCAAACCATCCCCATGGTCTTGGGAATGATGACGGCCACCGCGATCGGCGGTCAATTCATTTCGCGCACCGGTCGGTACAAGCCGTTGCTGGTGGCGGGCACGGGCCTGTTGGTTGTCGCTTTCGGGTGGTTGTCGCAGATCAACAAGGACAGCGATGTGGGATTCCTCATGACCGGAATGGTCATCGTGGGCCTGGGGCTCGGCATGCTGATGCAGACCCTGACCATCGCCGCCCAAAACGCCGTCGAGGCCCGCAACCTCGGTGTGGCGACCAGCTCGACCACGTTCTTCCGCCAGATCGGCGGCACCTTGGGTACGGCCGTGCTGTTCTCGGTGCTGTTTAGCAAGATTCCCGAGGCCCTGTCCGCCGTGTTCGGCCGCACCGAGGTGCGCGAATCGTTAATGACGGCAATGAGCGACCCGGCCGTGGCCGGCGCACCGCAGAACGCGGGAATTGTCGAGTTGCTGACGGCGGGCGCCTCGAATCCCGACGCCATCGCGGGGTCACTCGAGGGCGACACCTCGTTCCTCACCGGAGCCGACGATGTTTTCACGGCGCCGTTCCTCGAAGCCTTTGCCGTGTCGGCCCAGAGCGTGTACACGGTGTCGCTGATCGTGGCCGTCGTTGCATTCGCCATGTCGTGGTTCATCAAGGCACAGCCGCTGCGCGAAAAGAGCGCGATGGACGAGACTCACGCCGACGCCGCAGCGGCAGCAGGGCACTAGGTCATGGCCGACATTCGAATCGAGGCGGAACCCGAACGGCTCACCGCATTCGTGGGTGACCTGCGGGTCGGGTGGATGGATTTCGAGGTCGACGGTTCCACCGCTCGGTTGTACCACACCGAAGTTCCGGCGGCACAGCGCGGCACCGGAACCGGTACCCGATTGGTGCTCGCGTGCCTCGAATGGTTCCGCGACAACACCGACTACCGAATCGTGCCGTTGTGCCCGTTCATTCCCGCGGTGATGCGTCGGTTCCCCGAATTCAACGACCTGCTGACGCGCTAGCCAGTCCTCGTTCGTTCGGCACGAGTCGGCGACCGACGGCCAGGACTCGGGCGTGCACTCGGACTCGGACTCAGACTCAGGTGTGCCCTCGGAGCTACGGAACCCGGTTCAGCCATTCGGTGCTGGTGAACTTGGTCGCCGCCAATTCCTGGGCCTTGGCCATCTCGTCGTCGGTGATGGCGCCGGCCTTGAGGCCATACCGTGAGCGGAACGATTCGACCATGGCGTCGACGATTGCCTCGCGGCTGAGCCCTGTCTGAGCCTTCAGCGGGTCGACGCGCTTGTTCGCGCTGGCGACGCCCTTGTCCGACAGTTTTTCGCGGCCGATGCGCAGCACGTTGGCCATCGCGTCGCCATCCATGTCGTACGCCATCGTCACGTGATGCAACACCGCACCGGAACCCAGACGTTTCTGGGCTGCGCCGCCGATTTTGCCCTTGTCGCTGGCGATATCGTTCAACGGCTTGTACTCGGCGGCAATTCCGAGTTCGCGCAGTGTTTGGATCAGCCAGTCGTCGAGGAACGCATACGAGTCGGCAAACGACATGCCCTGCACCAGTTCGGCGGGTGCATAGAGCGAGTGGGTGATTCCGCTGCCCATTTCGATAAACATGGCGCCGCCACCGGAAATCCTGCGGTACACGGGGACCTTTCGGGCGATCGCGTTGGGCATATCGACCTCGTTGGCGAGGCTCTGGAAACTTCCGAGGATGATGGCCGGTTCGGCCCAATCCCAGATGCGCAGAGTCGGACCACGTCGTCCCGCACCGAGTTCCTCGGTCAAGACCTGATCCAGCGCGAGGTGCATCGCGGGGCTCAGCGGCGGTGCGGTCACCAGCTCCCACTCGAATTCTTCGAACGATCGGGCGTGGGATACGGCACGACGGACTGCGGTGCCGATGGCCTCGGGGCTGAACCCCAACATGACGACGTCGTCGCCGATAGCGGCACGCACCGCGGTGGCGATTTCCTGGGCCGACGAGTTGTGGGCCAAACCATTCAGTGCGCCCTCGATGTCCGCGAGCGCCTCGTCGGGTTCCAGGAAGAAGTCACCCGAGATGTGTGCGTTGCGGAAGTGCCCGCCCTCGCTGTCGAGTTCGACGACGACAAGTTTGCCGCCGGGGACTTTGTATTCACCGCGCATTACTGTGATTCCTTGAGTACATGGGTGTCGATCCAGCGCACGACATCGGCATAGACCTCGTCGCGGTTGGTTTCGTTGTACACCTCGTGGCGGGCGCCGTCATACATGGTGAGCTGCGCGTTCGAATAACCCGCGGCAATGTAACGACGCAGGAGTTCGACGAGCGATTTCTCGGTGCACACCGAATCGTCGGTGCCAGAAATCAACAGCAGAGGGATATCGGCGTGCGGGGGTCGGGGGGTGCCGTACAGGCGCAGGCCGTCCGCGAGGCCGAACAACTTGAGCACATCGGCCTTGAACGTCAGCGGGTCGGCGAGGAACGCATCGGCGACAGCGGGGTCTCGGGACAGCCACTCGGAACCGGTGGTACCGAGGTGTCGGTGTTTCGCGTTCAGGTCACCCGGGTTCATGGCCCAGGGCAGTCGCAGGGCCGAACCCGAGAACACGGCGGCATCGACATCGAGCGTTCCCGCGTCAAGGGCCATCTGGCCCATCAACGAACCCCACGAATGTCCCAGGAAAATCAGAGGCAGTCCCGGGTTTTCGGTGCGAATGATTCCCGTGAACTGGGCAATCGCGGCGACGGTTGCCCGCAGACCGCCGGGACCCAGACGGCCGAGTTGTGACAGGTCCCCGCCCCACTGTTCGCGGCCCGTTTCGCCGTGACCGCGGTGGTCGTCGGCGTACACGGTGAAACCTTGAGCAACAAGTGTCCGTGCCAGGTGGTCGTAACGCTGCGAGTGGTCGCCCAATCCGTGCGAGATCTGAACGATAGCTTTCGGGGCCGTGGCGTGCCACACGGTGGTGTGAATGGTTATCCGCTCGGCATCGACAAAGGTGCGGTGCTCGGGGTGAACGTCAGTGTTTTCCATGGGGCCTCCGTAATCAGTGTAGGTTCACGGCGGGGCATTCGGAATGTTCGGGTACAAATAATCGAGCGTAGGATGAGCATGTGCCGTCACGTTCTGGAACCGCCCCGGCCGCCCCCGCCGGACGGCCCTCGATGTTTCGTGCGATGCGCGAGCCCAACTTTCGGAAATGGCTCATCGGTGCTCTCGTCACCAGCATCGGTTCGTGGGCACACCGCACCGCACAGGACTGGGTGGTTCTGACCGAGTTGACCGACCACGATGCGGTCGCCGTGGGCATCAGCCTGTCCCTGCAGTTCGGACCCATCTTCATTCTGGGACCGTTCGTCGGGACACTGGTCGACCGTTTCAACGGTCGCAAAATTTTGATTTTTACCACCGCGGCCGAGGGCGTTTTGGCGCTGATATTGGGACTCACCGTGTTGACCGGCGTCGCCTCGTTGCCGTTGTTGTACGCGCTGGCCCTGGGCCTGGGAATCGTACAGTCGCTCGAGGCGCCGGCCCGCCAGACCTTCGTCGGCGAACTGGTCGGAACATCGCTGTTGCCCAACGCCGTCGCCCTGAACTCGACCATGTTTAATTCGTCGAGGCTGATCGGCCCCGCAATCGCGGGCGTCCTGATCACGACCGCGGGAACGGGGTGGGTGCTGACCCTCGCCAGCGCCGGGTACTTCGGCGGAATCATCGCCATGCTGTCGATGCGGCAAAACCTGTTCCACCCCATGAAAAAGATTGCGACCACCAAGGGCGGTTTCGCCGCCGGGCTGCGGTACATCGGCACCCGTGGCGATCTCAAGGTGCTGCTCGTGATGGTGTTCATCGTCGGGGCCTTGGTCTTTAACTACTCGATTTTTGGCTCAACCATGGCCGTCATCGAATTCGGGCTGGGCGCACACGACTACGGGTTCATCACGTCGGCGCTGGCCTTGGGGTCCATCGTCGGGTCGCTGATGGTTGCCCGTTCGGCCCGCCCGCGACTGACCGTCATCATCCTTGGGGCGACCGGGGTTGGTATCGCAGCCGTATTGAGTGCGGTTGCACCGTCCATCACCGCATTCATGTTCGTGTACCCGCTGTTGGGGTTGGCCTCGATCACCATGGTCGCCACGACCAACGCTTACCTTCAGACCACGACGGAACCGGAATTCCGCGGGCGCGTCATGGCCATGTACACGACCGTCCTGATCGGCGGAACCCCGTTCGGTTCCCCCCTGGTCGGGTGGTTGGCGAACGAATTCGGTCCCCGCTGGGCCGTCAGCGCGGCCGCCGTCGGTGGATTCTCTGCCGCACTCATCGCCTATGTGTGGATTCGTCGCACACACCATCTGAAGTTGACCCCCGCGATCCGCAGCAGCTTCAGCCGGGAACGCGACGAGTTCGACCCCGAGTCATCCGAAACCCAGATGATTACGTTGACAGAACGCGGTCCGCAATAGCCGTCCGAGCCTCGGCCATCGCAGGCACGAACTATTAGTCGAGCAGGTCGCTGGCGACGGTTCGACGCACGCTCTCGGGGTCCGAGGGGTGATAGATCCCGGCCAGAACGTCACGGTGCAGCCTCGAAATTTCGGACCCATTGCGATAACCGTTTCCGCCCGACACCCGCAGCGCGATGTCGACGACGGTGCGGGCCGCTTCCACCGCACGGTGCTTGAGGCCGGCGAACTGTCGGAAACTGATTTCGCCGATGCGGCCGTTCGCGGCCTCGGCATCCAGCTGGGCCGCCATCGAGGTGACCTGCGGAACAAGCCCGTCGACAATCAACGCGGCGTCGGCCAACTGGCGACGAATGTCGGGGTCCGCCGAATACGGCGCACCGCCCGCAAGCCTCGAGGTGCGGGTGCGAGCCGCCTCGATTCCCAGTTCCAGGGCTCGGTCGGCGATACCGAGGTACACCGACGCGACCAGGGTCGAAAACACTCCGAAGATGGCATAGCGCAACGGGTCGGCCGCGTCGCGGGAAATGCGGGCGAGCACGTGGGCCGAATCGATCCGTGCGGCGTCGAGGTGAGTCGTCCAGCTCTGAGTCGCGCGCATGCCCAAGGTGTCCCAGTCGGAATCCTGGGTGATACCCGCAGGGTTGATTGGTGCACCCGCAGCATCACGGTCGCGGGACAGGAATCCGAAGACCAGTTCGTCGCCGTCGATGCCGAAAGTTCCCAACCGTGTCCACGCCGGTGACATGCTCGTAAAAATTTTGGTCCCCGTGAGGGCAACGGATCCGTCCGCGTGAGTGACGGCCGTAGTCGTCGAGTCGCCCAACACGGCGTCGTTCCCCGCCTCGGAAATTCCGAACGCAAAGATTTCACCGGCGAGCGCCTCGTCGAGAATCGTCCCCGCCGAGATTCCCCCTGCCATCAGGTGGCGTGCGACGCCCAACCAGACATGATGCATGCCGACGGCCAGTGCCGTTGCGGGGGCGTGCTGCGCAAGCAGCCGCTGGTCGTGGGCCGCAGCGGACAGCGAGTCGTGTCCCCGCAGGTAACCGGCGTCGACCAGCGCGCGCAGATCGACATGACAAAATTCGTTGCGGCGGTCGGTCTCGGCGGCTCGCTCGCGAATTCCCCGCAGAATTTCAGGGCTGAGTACGGAAATGGTCACACGGATAGCGTAACCACCGAGAGCCCGACACCCCGCACTCGGCCACCCCAAGCATTATCTTTGCGCGAACGCTAGGCACGACGGCCGAAAAAGCCTACGATTACAGGGTGGACGCAACCGATCACAAAATAATTGACCAACTCCGCGACAATGCCAGAGCCGGCTACGCGGACATTGGCGATCTCGTAGGACTCTCGGCATCGGCCGTAAAGCGCCGAGTCGACCGCATGGTCGCCGACGGCACCATCCGCGGATTCACCGTACAGGTCGACCCCGCAGTCGACGGTGTGGGCGTCGAAGCCTATGTCGAACTGTACTGCCGGGGCACCGTCGCACCCGAAGACCTGCGCAAGCTGCTCACCACAATCCCCGAAGTCGTCTATGCGGGAACCGTATCGGGGAACGCCGACACCATCGTGCACATGCGCGCCCGCGATATTCCGTCGCTGGAACATGCACTCGAAAAAGTACGCAACGCACCCAACGTCGACCACACACGGTCGTCAATCATGCTGTCCCGCCTGGTAAACCGCCGACTCGACTAAACCGTCCCATGTTGTGACATGGAAACGATTACCCCGGGCGTTTGCCAGAATAGTTGCATGCGCATTGGAGTACTCACATCGGGTGGCGACGCCCCCGGGCTTAACGCCGTTATCCGCGGCGCCGTCCTCGTCGGAACCACACAGTACGACATGGAATTTGTCGGAATCCGTGACGGATGGCGTGGCCTCGTCGACGCAGACTTCACGCCCCTCACCCGCCACGACGTCAAAGGCATCGCCAAGCTCGGCGGCACCATCCTCGGATCGTCACGCACCAACCCCTTCGAAGGCAAGGGTGGCGTCGACCGCATCAACAGCGTCATGCACGAAGCCGGACTCGACGCACTGCTCGTAATCGGTGGCGAAGGAACCCTCGCCGCAGCACAACGCCTGTCCGACGCCGGAATCAACATCATCGGCGTTCCCAAGACCGTCGACAATGACCTCAGCGCAACCGACTACACCTTCGGTTTCGACACCGCCGTCAACATCGCGACCGAAGCCATGGACCGCCTGCGCACCACCGGCGACTCGCACCACCGCTGCATGGTCGCCGAAGTCATGGGCCGTCACGTGGGGTGGATCGCACTGCACTCGGGCATGGCCGCCGGTGCACACGCCGTGCTGATCCCCGAGCGCAAGACCTCGCTGGAAGAAATCGTCGCCTGGGTCAAGGCCGCCGCCGACCGTGGACGCGCACCGCTGGTGTGCGTCGCCGAGGGCTTCATGCTCGACACCATGACCGACATTCACTCGGAACGTGGGCTGGACGCATTCGGTCGCCCCCGCCTCGGCGGAATCGGCGAACAGCTGGCCCCGCTGATCGAGGAAGCCACCGGAATCGAAACCCGCGCCACCACACTGGGGCACATCCAGCGCGGCGGAACCCCGTCGGCATTCGACCGCGTTCTGGCCACCCGCTTTGGCATGAACGCCGCCCGCGTACTGCACGAACAGCAGTGGGGCCACATGGTGGCACTGCGCGGAACCGAGGTCATCACCGCGCCGTTCAGTGACGCCTTGGGCCAGTTGAAGACCGTGCCCGCGGAACGCTGGGAAGAAGCCTCGCTGCTCTTTGGCTAAACACCCGGGTTCGCGTGCGGCGTTTACCGCACGGGTCGGACGACCCTAGGAAATCAGGACGTCAACGAGGGCGTCCACCAGCGCCTCGGACGAACGTTCGGCCGCAACCGCGTGAACATTGAGGCCGATTTCGCGCGCATCAAATGCGGTGCGCGGACCGATGCACACAACCGACAGGTTGTCGGGCAACGGGTGCAACTGTTCGGAAACCTGGCGCGCGACACTGCCCGAGCTGATCAGGATTGACCCGATACGGCCCTCGCGGACATCGGACACGACGGCGTCCGGCAGCTGGACACCGACAGTTCGGTACGCCGACACGAACGTGGCGTTGACACCGATCTCGCGCAACCCCGCCACCAGAGTCGAGTCCGACACATCGGACTGGGGCACCAAGGCGCGGCCCGAGATCAGGCCTTCGGGCGCTTCCTTGACCAAACCGCGAGCCGAGTTGTCCTGCACGGGAACATAGGCGACGGGGAATCCCGCGAAATCGAGGGCCTGGGCGGTGGTTTCACCAATGGCCGCGATGCGGGTGGATTCGGGGACCCGCACACCCATGCTGACCAACACGTCCACCGTTGTGGCGCTGGAAATAATCAGCCAATCGAACGACCCCGACTCGAGGTCCCCCAGTTCACGTTCCAAAGAATCAGGGTTTTCACACGAGGCAAAATTGATCAGCGGTGCGATGACCGGTGTCGCACCCAAAACGCGCAGGCGCGAGGCGACGTCCTCACCCCAACGACCGCCACGAGGAACCAGAACGGTCTGCCCTGCCAGCAGCTTGACAACGGGAATGCTCGAGGTTGATGCGGGTACTACTTCGCGAATCACGGTCAGTCGTCTCCAAAGAGGGCCCAGGCCACCGCGCTGACCGCGGCCACTGCGACAACACCAGCACCGATCCACCACGGGGTGGGGTTCTGCTGGTACAACGCGGTCATCCGTTCGGCCACACGCTGTGACTGCTTCTTGAGGTTGAGCGCGTCGTCGAGCTCGTCGAGGGTTGCGGCCAATCCCTGGCGGCGAATCGCGATCTCGGCGGCGACCTGCTTACGCTCGCTCATCGGAATCCCTCCCCAGGTTCTTGAAATCTTCGGTAATGGTGTCGACCGATTCGAACGGGGTAAACCCCTTCTTGATCGAGGCAATACCGGTGGCAAAAAGAATCAGTGCTGCGACCAGGATCACCCCGGCCACGACGAGCGCGGCAACCCACGGAGCCATGAAGACGGACAGGCCCAGGATCAATGCGACAACGAGCGTCGTCACGAACAGGCTGACCAGCACGGCGCCCAGCGAGACAAGGCCGAGGCCCACTCCGGCGTGACGCAGCTTTTCGGCAAACTCGGTCTGCAACAGACGAATTTCTGCGCGCACCAAATCGCTCAGTTCGCGAGGCAGATCAGCGAGCAGACGAAACAGTCCGCGGCGCGACGATGAGTCCGACATGATGACTACTTCGCGTCCTCCGTGGAACGGGCGGCCCGCGCCTTGTCGACACGGTCCGCAACCTTCTTGGCGTTCTCGGTCACAAAGTCAACGACCTCGGGGGCCTTGTCCTTGACGACCTCGGTCACCGCGGTGACCTGTTCCTGAACGCGAGGGTCGTTCCACAGCTTCTGGGCGGTGTGCTTGATTTGGTTGTAGCGGGTACGACCAGCCTTCGCGCCGAGTACGTAACCGGCGGCCAAACCAACGACGAGCAGAATTTTGCCACGCATGTGTTACCTCCTGGATGAACATCCAATTTGATGAATCCAAGCCTAAACCCGTTTACCGCCACCAAAAACCGCGGTCACGCCTAAAAGCCCCATGGGGCGCAAGGTGTTACCAAATCGAAACTCGGTGTTCAGGTTCCAGCCACATGGGGTCTGCGGGGGTCACACCGAACGCCTCGTGGAAAATATCGAGGTTCCGGGCGATCTGGTTGCAGCGGAACTCGGGCGGTGAATGCGGGTCGATTGCCAGCAGTCGCAGCGTTTCCTCGTCCCGGCTGGACTGACGCCAGGCCTGGGCCCACGACAGCAGGAAGCGCTGGGCGCCCGTCAGATCGTCGATTACCGGAGCGGCGGACGAACCCAGCGAACGCTCGTACGCCTTCCACGCGATCGCGAGCCCACCGAGGTCACCAATGTTTTCGCCAATGGTGAGTTCGCCGTTGACGCGATGGCCGGGAACCGCGCGGGGCTCCAACTCGTTGTACTGATCAATCAGCGCGGCGGTGCGTTCGCGGAATGCGGCGAGGTCGTCGTCGGTCCACCAGTTTTCCAGCTTGCCATCGCCATCGAATGTGGCGCCCTGGTCATCAAAGCCGTGGCCGATTTCGTGTCCGATCACGGCGCCGATTGCACCATAGTTGGCGGCGGCGTCGCGGTCTTCGACAAAGAAGGGGTACTGCAGAATCGCGGCAGGGAACACGATTTCATTGAACCCCGGGTTGTAATACGCATTCACCGTTTGCGGCAACATGAACCACTCGTCGCGGTCAATGGGGCTGCCGATCTTGGCCAGCTCGCGGGCGAAATCGTATTCGGTGCACTGCCGCACATTGTGCAGCAGGTCGGTCGGATCGATGTCGATGCTTGCGTAATCACGCCACTCGCGGGGGTACCCAATCTTGGGCGTGAACTTGTCGAGCTTCTGCACGGCGCGCGCCTTGGTGTCGTCGGTCATCCAGTCGAGCGCGACGATGGATTCGCGGTACGCCTCGATAAGGTTCGTGATCAGCTCGTCCATCGCAACCTTGGCCGACAACGGGAAATGCCGTTCGACGTACAGTTTTCCGACGGCGTGACCCAGCGACCGTTCGACGAGGCTGACACCGCGCTTCCAGCGGGCGCGCTGTTCCGGGGTGCCCGACAAGATGGTGCCGTAGAACGCAAAGTTGGCGTCCTGGAAATTGCGCGACAAGTAGGGGGCAAAGGCGTCGATGACTGACCAGCGCGCCCAGTCGGCAAGGGTCTGCAGGTCGACCGTGGACAGCATGGCACCGAGGCCGTCGAGGAACGAGGGCTGGCGGATGACAACGGCCTCGAGCGCCTCGGACGGCAGACCCATTCCCTCGCGCCAGTTGTCAAAGCTTTCGCCGGTCGCGACCAGCACCTGGTTCCAGTCCGACAGGTTATAGGTGGCGATCGAATCGCGGCAGCGGACCGAATCCCAGTGGTGGGTTGCCAACTCCGATTCGAAATCGAACACGCGCTGTGCACGGCCCGCGCTGTCGTCGAGCCCCGCCATTTCGAACATGGTCGCAATGTGACGCAGGTACGCCTCGCGGATCGCACCAAAGTTGTCGTCACGGTAATACGATTCGTCGGGCAAACCCAGACCATCCTGTTCGGCGAACACGACGTACCGCTCGGGGTCACCCGGGTCGTTGTCGATGAACAGTGACACGAGCCCGGACGTTCCCGCGCGTTCGTTGCGGCCCAGAACGGTGAGCAACTGGCTGACGGTCAGCGCGGAATCTATGTCCGCGAGGAACGGCTCGAGCGGCGACGAACCGCGGGCGTCGATTGCGGCTTCGTTCATGAACGAGGTGTAGAGGTCGCCGACCTTGCGGGCCTCGGTTCCCTCGGGCGCCGTCACGCATTCTTCGATGATCGCGTGCACCGCCTTTTCGGATTTCTCGGCCAACTGGTGGAACGAACCGTAACGAGCTTTGTCGGCGGGGATGGGTGTGCGTTCCATCCACAGTTCGTTCATGTGGCGATACAGGTCGTCCGCTGGCCTGATGGTGGGGTGGCGTTCCTCGATATCGATTCCAGAGTTCGTCATCCTTCGACTTTAGCCCTGCTAGCGTGGGCGAATGTCGTCCCGTCGCAGCGTCTCGCGCGAAATCCTCGCCCTCGCAATTCCGTCGTTGGGCGCCATGGTGGCGCAACCAATTTTTCTGTTGACGGATTCGGCGATGGTCGGCGCATTGGGCACCGAGCCTCTTGCCAGCCTCGGAATCGCCGGCACCGTGGTGCAGACCACGGTCGGGCTCGTGATTTTCCTGACGTATGCGACGACCCCCTTGGTGGCGAGGGCCCGAGGCGCGGGCGACGTTCGGGGGGCAACCATTGCCGGGGTGCAGGGGCTGTGGATTGCCGCCGTTCTGGGGTTAGTTCTGGGTGTCGCACTGTGGTGGTCGGCGCCCTGGTTGATCGGCCTGTTTGGTGCCGAGCCCGCGGTCGCCGCCGGGGCCACCGAGTTCCTGACCATTTCCGCCGTGGGAATTCCCGCCGCCCTCGTGGGACTCGCCGCCACAGGTTTCCTGCGCGGATTCGGCGATGCGCGCACACCGCTACGGGTGGCTTTGGCCGGCTTTGCGTTGAACGCGGTGCTCAATGCCGTCCTGATTTTTGGCGCGGGCTGGGGCCTCGCCGGCAGCGCCGTCGGTACCGTCGTTGCCCAGTACGCGATGACGGCCGTGCTGTTGTTGCCCCTCGTCACACGCGTGCGTCAATCCGGCGCCCCCATGACGCCGGGAATCGTGGGGCTACAGGCGGTGGCGTCCTCGGGCAGCTGGTTGTTGCTGCGCACCCTCAGCCTGCGCATCTCGATCGTCTGGTTTGTCGCCGTGGCGGCCACGATGGGCAGCGAAGTTGTCGCCGCCGTGCACATCGTGTCGACGATTTTGGGCTTTATCGCCCTGGTGCTCGATGCGCTGGAGGTTCCCGCTCAGACCATGGTCGGTGAGGGGCTCGGCGCGGGGGACGGTCCCCGGGTGCGACGCGTCGCCCGCACGATTGTGGTGTTCGCCATGGGCACGGGTGCGGTCTTGGGTGCGGTCCTCGCCGCCACCGCATGGCTGATTCCGTGGGCGTTCACCCGCGACCAGACCGTGGCCGACCTGATCACCGCGGGACTGGTCGTTGTCGCCACGAGTCTGCCGATGGCCGGGTTTGTGTTCGCGCTCGATGGAATTCTCATCGGTGCGGGCGATGGCAAATATCTTGCCGCGACCGGCGCACTGAATTTGGCAATGGCCGCCCCCGGATTTGTGATCGTGGGGGCGATGGGTCACGGCCTCTGGGGCATTGTGTCCCTACACATGGTGTGGTCGTACCTGTACCTGGGGTCACGGGCGCTGACCCTGGGAATCAGGGCGCGCGGAAACCGCTGGATGGTGTTCGGGCGTTAACCGTGACCGGGTGAATGAATCCGCGGCGCTACTTGCGCAGAGCGAATTCCTCGGCCAGCTTGGTCGGACCCGCCACGAGGATGTGGTCGGTTTCCTTCAGAACGGTGTTGTTGTCGGCATTGACCCACGGCTGGTCGCCCTGCTTGACGGCCATGATGGTCACACCGAAACGCTTGCGCAGGTCGGTGTCCCCGAGGCGCACGCCGATGATGTGCTGGTTGGGGGTCGACTTCACAATCGCGTAGTCGCTGTCGATTTCGATGAAGTCGGCGGCGCCCTTGACGATGTGCGCAACGCGCTTGCCCATGTCCTTTTCGGGGAACACGATGCGGTCCACGCCGACCTGCTGCAGGATCTGGCCGTGCTGGTCGGACACCGCCTTGGCCCAAATTTCCTTTGCGCCGACATTCTTCAGGTACGAGGCGGTGAGGATTCCCGCGAGGATGTCGCCACCGATGGCCACAACACACACGTCGTAATCGGCGACCTTCAGCTGCTCGAGCGCCTCGGTGACACCGGGATCCACACGTACGACCTGTGTCAGCAGTCCGTTGAACGACTGGACCAGGTCCTCGTCGGTATCGATTCCCAAGACCTCGACGCCATTCGCCATCAGTTCGAGAGCGAGCGATGACCCAAAACGCCCCAGACCGAATACGGCAACGCTGTTGACGGCCTTGCGGCTGGTGTCGACCTGACCAAACAATTTCCTAGCCAATGAGGGGCCTCTCTTTCGGAAGTTCGTACAGAAGTACACGGTGCTTCAAGATCAGTGCGGAGCCCAGGGTCAGCGTGCCGATTCGGCCGATGATCATCAGGGCGATGAGGTTAACCAATGCCGCGGGGGGCAGGGTCGACGTAATTCCCGTGGACAAACCCACCGTTGCAAAAGCGCTGAGCACCTCGAAGAAAATGCGGTCAAGGTCAATGTCGGTGACCAGCTGCATAAACACGGTGGACGCCATGACCACGCCGACGGCGAGCAGCGCGATGGTGATGGCCTGACGGTGCACGGCACGCGACAGGCGCTTGCCAAAGATGTTGACGGCGGCATCGCCGCGCAGTTCGGTGATCACGATGAACAGCAGGACGGCGAACGTGGTTACCTTGATACCACCGGCGGTTCCCGCGGGGCCGGCACCGATGAACATGAGGATGTCCATACCGAACCAGGTTTCGGTGTACATCGCGGAAATGTCGATCGAGTTAAAGCCCGCAGTTCGGGTCTGGACCGATTGGAAGAACGCGGCAAGAACGCGATCCGACGGGGACAACAGACCCAGCGTTCCCGGGTTGTTCCATTCAAGAATCGCAATGTAGACGGTTCCGCCGACCAGCAACAGCGCGGTCATGACCATGACGATCTTGAAGTGCATGCTCCAGCGCAGCGGCTTGAATCCGACCCGGCGCAGTTCGATCAGGACGGGGAAACCCAAACCACCGATGATGATGAGTCCGGCAATGGTCAAGTTCACGACGGGGTCCGACACAAACCCCATCAAGTTGTCGCTGTACAACGAGAATCCCGCGTTGTTAAACGCCGAGACGGCGTGGAATACGCCGCTCCATGCTGATTCACCGACGGTCATTTGGTAGTGAGTACCGAACCAGACCATAAGAATCAGAGCGCCGACGCCCTCGATAGCAAACACGACGAGTGCGATGCGGCCCACCATCTCGCGAATTGACCCCTTGCCGTCGACCGTGGCACGGAATTCGGTGGAAATCAGTGACGACGAGCGCTTAGACAGTCGACGGAAGATGGTCAGACCCACGAGGCCGGCGACGGCCATGATGCCCAAACCGCCCAGCTGAATGAGAACCAAGATGACGACGCGTCCAAAGTCCGTAAATGCCGTGGCGGTGTCGACCACCGTCAAGCCGGTGACGCACACCGCGCTCGTAGCCGTGAACAGGGCATTGAGGAACCCGATCGACTTGCCGCCCGCGCCCGCCATCGGAGTATCCAACAGAGCGGCGCCCGCCAAAATCAGTCCGAGGTACCCGAAGAGAACCACCTGGGTGGGGTGGAACGCGAACCGCTTACGGGCGCGTTCTGCAAGGAGGGTTCCCAACTTCACGTGCCTACATTAGTACCGTTTCCGCGCCTGCCGCGCCTTTCGCGCCCCTCGCCTACGATGGAAATGTGTCCACGACTCTTCCCCGCGAATTCGCTCTTACCGGCCGGACGGCCGTCATCACCGGTTGCGGAAGTGAATCGGGCATCGGATTTGCCAGCGCTCGGCTGTTGGGCCAGCTGGGTGCTCGCGTCGTCATGACCGCCACATCCGATCGCATCGATGCCCGTGTCGCCGAACTTCGCGCCGACGGTATCGACGCCCACGGGGTTATCGCGCGGTTGGAAAGCCCCGAACTTGCTGCCCAATTGGTGACCCGGTTGACCCAGATGAACATGCTGCCCGACGTGTTGATTAACAACGCGGGAATGATCGCCGTTGGTGACGACTGGGCCCGTGGTGACATGGCCATGCCCGCAGCAGACTGGCAGAAAACCATCGACGCGAACCTGTCGTCGGTGTTCTATCTGACCCGTGCACTGGTGCCGACGATGACAGAACGCGGCTGGGGTCGCGTGATCATCACCTCGTCCACGACCGGTGGGGTTGGCGCCGCGCGCGACGACATCGCCTATGCCGCAGCCAAGGCCGGGCTCATCGGACTGACCCGAGCCCTCGCCGTCGACACCGCAGCCCACGGCGTGACCGTCAATGCTGTGGCCCCGGGATGGATCGCGACCGGCTCGCAGTTGGATTCGGAAAAAATCGAGGGCACCCTGGTTCCCGCACAGCGCAGCGGCGAAGCCCACGAGGTCGCCACCGCACTGGCCTTCCTCGCATCACCCGGCGCCTCGTACATCACGGGTCAACTGATTGTGGTCGATGGTGGAAACGCCGTCGCCGAGGAACGTCGCTTTGCTCGAGGCCTCGCATGAGGCTCGTCGTAGCGGACTGCACCGTCGACTATGCGGGCCGCCTCAGCGCTCACCTGCCCCGCGCCACCCGCGTGCTCATGCTGAAAAGCGACGGCAGCCTGTTAGTGCACTCGGATGGCGGTTCGTATAAACCACTCAACTGGATGAGCCCCCCGTGCACCATCACGGTCATGGAGCCCGACGAGGAACAGGCCGAGGCCGGCGTCACCGAACTGTGGCGTGTCAGCCAGGTCAAGACCGCGGACATGCTCATCGTGTCAATCCACGCAATTCACCACGATTCCTCGCACGAATTAGGCGTCGACCCCGGGCTGATCAAGGACGGTGTCGAGGCGGACCTGCAGGAATTGCTCGCCGCCAATATCGACATCCTCGGTGACGGATTTGAATTGGTCCGGCGCGAATACATGACCGCCATCGGACCGGTCGACATCCTCGCCCGTGACGAAACGGGCGCGCATGTGGCCGTCGAATTGAAACGCCGCGGCGACATCGACGGCGTAGAACAGCTGACCCGCTATCTGGAACTGATGAACCGCGACCCGCTGTTGGCACCGGTCGCGGGAATTTTTGCCGCACAGGAAATCAAGCCCCAGGCCCGAGTTCTGGCCGAGGACCGAGGGATTCGCTGTGTTGTGCTGGATTACGACGCAATGCGCGGCATGGACGATTCGCACAACAGGCTGTTCTGACAATGACGACGTACACGGCAATCCTGTGGGACATGGACGGAACGATCATCGATTCCGCTCCCGGAATTTTCGAATCATTCCGTTACGCATTTGACCGGTTGGGTGTGGAATCGCCGTCCGATGAACAATTGCGCGCCTATTTGGGTCCGCCGTTGTTGGACACTTTCCGGGAAATCCTGCAGTGTGACGAGGCCGAGGGGCGCCGGGCCGTCGACATTTATCGCGAGGACTATTTGACCCGCGGGGTGTTCGTCGCCGACGTTTTCCCCGGCGTGCGCGAATGCCTGACCGAGCTGCAATCCGCTGGTGTTCCGCTGGGTCTGGCGTCCTCCAAGGGCCTGTCCGGCATCAACCTCGTCGCCGACAAGTTCGACTTGCGTCACTTTTTTGATGCGTGGGGCACGGCGAGCGACGACCAGCGCCGCAGCTCCAAGGCCGATGTCGTGGCGTACAGCCTGGGCTTGCTCGCCGAGGCGGGACACGACGTGTCGCGTGTGATTCTGGTGGGCGACCGCATCCACGACGTCGAGGGTGCCGCAGCACACGGGGTCGAATCCGTGCTGGTGGGCTGGGGTTACGGCGACGACTCCGAGCGCCGGGCCGCGACCCACGTCGCCACCACCCCCGCCGACCTGATGCGGGTACTGGGCTTTTAAATTCCGGGACGGAATCCGCGCAAACGCGCCGAATTCAGCACGACAAAAATCGACGAGAATGCCATCGCCAACCCCGCAATCACGGGTGACAACAATCCCGCGAGCGCAATCGGGATCGCGATGGCGTTGTAGGCGAACGCCCACACGAGGTTGCCCTTGATGGTTCCCAACGTCGCCCTCGACAGCCTGATGGCCGCGGCCACGAGCCGCAGGTCACCGGACACGACGGTGATGTCACTGGCTTCACGCGCAACATCGGTTCCGTGACCCATCGCTATTCCCAGATCCGATGCTGCGAGCGCCGCCGCATCGTTGACACCGTCGCCCACCATCGCGACGGTTGCGCCGCGGGACTGCAGGTCGCGAATCACTTCAAGCTTGTCGGACGGGCTGACCTGCGAAAACACGGTGTCGATGCCGACCTCGCGGGCAATCGCATCGGCGACCGCAGCATTGTCCCCCGTCAACAGAATGGGGGTCAGTCCCGCGGAACGCAGTTCGGCTATCGCCCGAACCGTCGTGGGTTTCACGGTGTCGGCGAGGGAAATGAAACCCAACAGTGTGGAATCCGCGGACACCGCGACGACGGTGGCGGTGTCGCCGACCAGTTCGTCGTACAGGGTGCGCGCCTCGGATGACACGGTGACACCGGAATCTGCCAACCACTGCAGCTTGCCCGCACGCACGGTTCCGTCATCGACAGTCCCCGCGATTCCCTGGGCAACGACCGGGGTGGTGTCCCGTGCCACCGCGGCCGACAGTTCGCGCAGCTTGGCCTCGCGAACAATCGCCTGGGCCACGGGGTGTTCGCTGGCTCGTTCCACGCTGGTCGCGGCGGACAACAATTCGACGTCGGTACCCGTCATCGGGACGAGACGGGTCACGGACAACCGGCCGGTCGTCAGAGTGCCGGTCTTGTCGAGCACAACGGTGTCGATTCGGCGAGTGTTTTCCAACGCATCCGTTCCGCGAATCAGAATGCCCCACTTGGCTCCCACACCGGAACCCACCAACAGGGCCATCGGCGTCGCCAGTCCCAAAGCACACGGGCAGGCAATAACGAGTGTCGCTACCGCGACTTGGATTGCCACCGTCAAATCGCCACTGCCCCACCACCACGCGACGAACCCGACAATCGAGACAACGATGACCGCGGGAACAAAAATCGCGGACACGCGGTCCGCCAGGTGTTGCACCTTGGCCTTGCCCGCCTGGGCGTCCTCGACCATTCGCGTCATCCGCGCCAGCTGGGATTCGGACCCCACACCGGTCGCCTCGACCACGATCCGGCCACCGACCACAATTGTTCCGCCGACAACACGGTCCTCGGGTGCAACCTCGATGGGAACGCTCTCGCCGGTCACCATGCTGGCATCGACCGAACTGATACCCGTCACGACAACACCGTCGGCGGCGATGATCGAACCGGGAAGCACGACAAATCGGTCGCCCACGGACAGGGCCTCGACCGGAACGGTCACCTCGCGATCCCCCATCAGCAGGATGACGTCCTTGGCGCCCAGTTCCATCAGGGCCCGCAATGCGCGCCGGGCGTCACGCTTGGACACCATCTCGAGGTACCGGCCGGCCAACAAAAACAGGGTGACCGCTGCGGCCGACTCAAAGTAGATGGTGTGAGTTTCACCGGGCGTACCGAACAGCGGCATGTCCATGTGCAACCCCGATTGGCCGGCGCCGCCGAACAGCAGCGCGAACAGGGACGCCAGGTAGGCGACACCGACTCCCAACGACACGAGGGTATCCATCGTGGTGGCACCGTGTCGGGCGTTGTTCCACGCAGCGCGGTGGAACGGCCATGCGGCCCACGTCGCGATGGGTGTGGTCAGGTTCAACAGCGCCCACTGCCAGCCATTGAACTGCCAGGCCGGAATCATCGAAATCAGGATCACGGGGATACCCAACACGGCGGAGGCGATCACCCGATTGCGCAGCACCCGCAGGTCCTCGACGGCCGCGGGTTCGTCGGCGGTGGACTGGACGGTCGCCGTATCCTCGATCACCGTGGCGCCGTATCCCGCCGACACGACCGCGGCGACCAGCCGTGTGGCGTCAACCACACCATCCATAGTGACGGTGGCGCGTTCGGTCGCAAAGTTCACGGTGGCCTGTGCCCCGGGAACCGCATTGAGGGATTTCTCGATCCGGCCCGCGCACGTGGCGCAGGTCATTCCCGACAGCGACAGCGAAACAGAGGTCATCGGACGACGGTGTAACCGGCCTCGGTAATGGCGTCGGACACCGCGGCGGACTCTGAGTCGGGGGCGTCAACGTGAACGACAGAGTCACCGTTCGGCACAAGGTCCACGGAAATCTGGGTAACACCGGGAACAGCGGCAACGGCCTTGGTGACGGTCATTACACAGTGGTTGCAGGTCATTCCCTGAACGGTCAAGTCAAGTGTGCTCATGTGTGTATCCTCTCACTGCCCACAAACCACAGGGGTGGAACATATTCCCGCCACTACGCTAAACCCTGGAGAGGCCAACGATGACGGAACCCCTGATTGCCCGTGCCGATGTGGTGTCACCCGTAGACGGTGTGACCATCGGATCGGTCGCGTTGATGTCCGCGGACGACGTGCGACACGTGGCCGACGAACTGCGGGCGGCGCAACCCGAATGGGCGCGGGTCCCGTTGCGCGACAAGGTCGCCATCGCCCTGAAATTCCACGACCTGGTGTTACGCGAACAGGCCAGCATCCTCGATGTCGCACAGGCCGAGACCGGCAAGACGCGGTACGCCGCGTTCGAGGAGCTCGCCGATGCGGCCAGCGTCGCCCGATACTACGCCCGGACCGCACGCACCACGTTGGCATCATCGCGGCGTCGAGGCGCGTTCCCCGTCATCACTCGGACCACGGTGCACCACCTGCCCCGCGGAGTCGTTGGCGTCGTCGCACCCTGGAATTACCCCATCACCATGCCCATCGGGGACACAATTCCCGCGCTTCTGGCCGGCAACACCGTGTTGGTGAAGCCCGACCTGCAGACCTCGTTGACCGCCCACGCGATCATCGAACTGCTCTACGCCGCCGGGGTTCCGCGCTCGGCGTTGCGCATTGTGACGGGCGAGGTCGACCACATTGGAACCGCACTGATCGAGTCGGTGGATTTCATGATGTTCACCGGGTCTACCGCAAGTGGCCGCACGGTTGCTGAACAGTGCGGTCGGTTGCTGACCCCCGTGTCCCTGGAATTGGGCGGCAAGAACCCCTTGATCGTTCTGCCGACCGCCGACCTGACCAAGGCGGCCGCGGGCGCGGTGCGCGCCTCGTTCGCCAATGCCGGCCAGCTGTGCATGTCCATGGAACGCATCTATGTTCACGAGAGCGTTCTGCCCGAATTCATTGCCGAATTCCGCCGCCAGACCGAACTGTTGACCCTCGGCGTCGGAGTGGGCTGGCACCACGAGATGGGGTCGCTGATTTCGGCGAAGCAGCTGGCCACGTTCCGCACGCACGTGGACGATGCGGTCCGCCGCGGAGCCACCGTCGTGACCGGTGGACAGCACCGACCCGACATCGCCCCGTACTGTGTCGAACCGACGATCCTGACCGGTGTGACCGAGGACATGGTGTGCGCCCGTTCCGAAACCTTTGGCCCACTGGTCAGCGTCTACACGTTCCGTACCGACGACGAGGCCGTCGCCCTCGCCAATGACACGGACTACGGATTGAACGCCTCGGTGTGGGGCGAACCGGCGCACGCCCGGCGAATCGGCCGCCAGATTCTGGCCGGAACCGTAAACATCAACGAGGGGTACAGCGCGGCATGGGCGTCCTACGACGCCCCGATGGGTGGCATGAAAAACAGTGGATTGGGTCGGCGCCACGGCCGCGAGGGACTGTTGAAATACACGAACACTCAGACCGTTTCGGTGCAGAGCGTGTTGCCTATCGGCCCCGGTGCAGGCGCCGACCACCACGCCTATGCCCGATTCCTCACCCTCGCGTTGCGCGTCCTGCGCCGCGTTCCATTTCTGAAATAGGACCGACATGACACGTTTCTCTTTACAGGATTCGACCGTCCTCATCACCGGTGGTGGTTCCGGAATCGGCCGGTTGATGGCGTTCGATTGTGCCCGACGTGGGGCGCGGATCGTGGTCTGGGACCTCGACGCCGCCAGCGGCCGTCGCGTGGCCACGGAACTGCGGGCCGCGGGATTCGAGGCGACCAGCACCGCGGTCAATGTGTCCGACGACGTCGCCGTCGCCGCGGCAGCACGCTCGCTGGTCAAGAAATTCGGGGGAATCGACGTGCTCATCAACAACGCGGGAGTCGTCAACGGGACTCCGTTGTTGGACGGCACCACCGAGGGCATTCGCCGCACATTTGATGTCAACGTCCTCGCGCACTACTGGACGACGCGCGCATTTTTGCCGGGAATGATTGACCGCAACCGCGGCCGAATCGTCACCATTGCCAGCGCCTCGGGTCTTGTCGGCGTGTCCAAACTGACGGACTATTCCGCCAGCAAGCACGCGGTGATCGGTTTCACCGAATCCCTGCGCAACGAACTGCGTGGGGCCCGCAGCCGGGTGACGACATTGACCGTGAACCCGTTCTACATTTCCACGGGACTGTTCGACGGCGTGCGAACACGGGTGCCGTGGCTTCTGCCCATTCTGAAACCCGAGGCGGTGTCGGCCTCGATCGTCCGGGCCATCGAATCGAACACCCTCGTGCTTAACCTGCCGCGGCTGGTGGGCATTGTGCCCGTGCTGCGCTTTCTGCCGACGCGGGCCTTTGACTGGACCGCCGACCTGTTGGGTGTCAATCGGACGATGGACGAGTTTCGAGGGCGCGCGAATACGCCTCGATGATGTCACGTTTCGACAGGCTGGTGTGTGCCGTGTTCATTCCCGCGAGGTGCGAAAAATCGAGTCGCTCGAACACCTCGCGCACGCCGGGAACCAGACCTCGGACGAACCAGTGACTTCCCTTGGTGACCGCATCGACATCCTTCGGTGCAAAGTTCGCGCCCACCTGGGCAATCGCGAAATCGTGGGTGTCGCGTAGCACCTGACGTTGGGCCTCGGTCGTCCATGCCAGGTGCGCGTGCTTCATGGTGAAGTCGGGGTGCACGGACACTCGGGGCGTCACTGCCCGTAATTCGGGGCGCTTTTCCCACACCTGGAACACCGTATTGACCGTGATGGTCCGAGGCGCGTCCGGCGTTCCCGGGCCCGCTACGTCCGCCGCCGACACGTCATAGGCGACGGTCAGATTGGTGGATTCCACCAGATGAAAGTTGCGGGGAACCCGGTCCTGGAACGTGTATTTGTTAAAACTCATCGGCAGGATGAACGCGACCACGTCGGCAAATTCCGCCGCGTGAAGAATGAAGGCCATGGCGAGCGCCGCGCGCTGGCCAAACGGCGGGTTACCGATCACCAGCGTGCGCGCATCGGGCCTCGGCAACGGGGGCGGCGCCCAGGTCACGAAATCCGCGCGCACCATCGACTCGGATTGAGGTTCAATATCCACGGCGATCGTGGTGGGCGGCAGGTGCCGCAGGAACGCGCCATCACCGGCGCTGGGTTCGATGATGCGGTCAAAACCCGACACCGCAAACAGTCGATCGACTCGTTCCACACAGGAACGCGCCACATCGTCGGGGGTGAAGTATTGCTCTTTCCCCACGATGCGTTTCACAGTCGAGACCCGTCCTTCGCCATCCCACCGGATCGAATTCGAATTTCACTACTGTGCGCGAGGGGGGACTTGAACCCCCACGCCCTTGCGGGCACTGGCACCTGAAGCCAGCGCGTCTGCCATTCCGCCACTCGCGCGTGATGCTTACGCATCGTGACGAGGCTACCACATTGTCAGAGGCTGTGCGCGCCGCTGTACGTACCGAGGTACGGTCCACCCAGTGCGGGTACACTGAAACAAGCACAAATAGTGTTGCGGCAGGGGTGAAGATGGGCCTACTCGACAACGTAGAGCGCGGTTTGGAGCGCTTTGTTGGTGGCGCGTTCGCTAAAACTTTCCGCAGCGGCGTGCAGCCCATCGAAATTTCTGCGGCGCTGAAACGCGAAATGGACACCAAGGCCGTCATCGTCAGCCGCGACCGCATCCTCGCGCCCCACGCATTCACCGTAGAACTGGGCGGGCTCGACCTTGCCCGACTGCGTGCACACGGATCCGCGCTGATCAACGAACTCGTCGGCAATGTCCGCGACTACGCCGCCAGGCAGCACTACGCGTTTGCCGGTCCCATCACAATTTCCTTGGTGGAACAGCCCAGCCTGACCGAAGGCCTCGTGCGCGTCACCAGCACCGCCGGCGATGCCGCGACCACCAGCTGGCAGGCCGCCCTCGAAATCAACGGCACCCTGATTCCGCTGAAGTCGGGCGAAACGATTATGGGTCGTGGGGCAACCGCGGCAATCACGGTCAACGACGGCGCAGCCTCGCGTCACCACGCCCGCATCATCTGGAACGGATCCGTGGCCGGTATCGAGGACCTGAAATCCACGAACGGCACCATGCTCAATGGCCGCACCATCACCATCAGCCCGCTGGAACAGGGCGATGTGATCGAAATCGGAGCGGCCCGGATGATCTTCCGCGTCGTCCCCGCTCCCGGAGGAACCGCATGAGTGAACTGACACTGTTTATCTTGCGCTTCGGTTTCCTCGCCGTGCTGTGGATCTTTGTGTTCGCCATCTTGTACGCACTGCGCAGCGACCTGTTCGGGCACTACGTCCGTCGAGGCGAAACCGCCGTTCGCGGCGATGTGTCGGTCAACCCCGAGGCCGCGGCCCCCTCATTTATTCCGCCCGCGCCCGAACGCAACAACGAGGACCCCGCACGGGTACTTCTCATCGTGGCCGGGGCGCGCGAGGGTCTAGAAATTCCACTGGAGTCCGACCAACTCACCATCGGCCGCAGCGCCCAGTCGGGCCTCGTTATTCGCGATGAATACACGTCCACCAACCACGCCCGTCTGCAATTGTGGAACGGCGGTTGGGTGATCCAGGACCTCGAATCCACCAACGGCACCTTTGTGAACAACCAGCGGGTCAGCGTGCCCACGCCCGTTCCCCCCTATGTGCCCGTCTCGATCGGTTCGACGATCTTCGAGCTGAGGCCCTAATGGGTGCACGGCTACTGTCAGCCGCGGGAAGTCACATTGGTCGGGTTCGTGCGAGCAACCAGGATTCCGGTTACGCCGGCACGCACCTGTTCATGGTCGCCGACGGCATGGGCGGTCACGCCGGTGGTGACGTCGCCAGTTCCCTGGCCACACAGGCGGTCACCGCGGTAGCCGACGAGCTGTTTGAATCGACCGAGGCAGCGCAACGCGAATTGGTCAATTCGATCATCGCCGGTTCGACGGAACTCAGCGAGGCGGTGCGGCAGCACCCCGAACTCTCGGGCATGGGCACCACGGTCAGCGCGATGATTCGCCTCGGCGACAAAATGGTCATCGCACATATCGGCGACTCGCGCATCTATTTGCTGCGCAACAACCGCCTGGATCAGATCACCACCGACCACACCTTCGTGCAGCGACTCGTAGAAACCGGCCGCATCACCGAAGAAGAAGCCCTGGTTCACCCCCGGCGAAACGTCCTCATGCGCGTCCTCGGTGACTTCGAAGCCCCGCCCATGGTCGATTCGACGGTGTTGGACACACTGCCGGGCGACCGCTGGATGCTGTGCTCGGACGGCCTGTGTGGCTACGTTCCCGAGGACACGATCGAACGCATCCTGCGCGACACCCCCGATGCTGGCGTTGCCACCCAGAAACTCATCGACGCAGCCCTGGATCGCGGCGCACCCGACAACGTCACCGTCGTCATCGTCGGCGTCACCGAAACGCCCATCAGCGCTGTGCCCAAGCCCCTGTTGGTGGGCGCCGCCTCGATGCCGTTGACGTTCACGCCGGAAACCCGACGCCTGCAACGCCCCATCACCACCCGACTGTTTCATCCTCGCCTCAGCACGGTTCCCACCGAGGCAACCGAAATGTTCCAGGCCGACGAAAACTATCTGGACAAGGTCATCGCCGAAGACCGCAAGCGCGCCATGCGTCGCCGCATCCAGTGGGCAATCGGCGCAACGCTGATCACCTCGCTGCTCGCGTCGGTGGCCTGGTACGGATACCGCTGGACCCAGGAACAGTTCTATGTCGGCGCCGACTCGGACTCGGTCGTCATCTATCAGGGTGTCCAGCAAAAGATCGGCACGATTTCGCTGTCGACGGTTCGCACCGACACGGGCATCCGCCTCGACTCGCTGCCCGCCTATGTGCGGGAAACCGTCGAAAACACCATCAATGTCGCAGACCTCGCCGAGGCGATGTCGGTTGTCGAAAGGATTGCCAATGTCTCCAGCGGCGATTGATGACCGACCGACGATCACCGAACAGCTGATCCTGCGACTGCGAATTCCCACCAAGATTCGCAATCTCGAGGCGTCCCTCATCGTGTTTGCCATGATCATCAATGCGGCCGCCATCGCGCTGGTCGACATCGGTGCCACGGGAACACTGGACACCCAGATGATCGGAATCATCGGCGGCCTCGGTGCAATTGTGCTGACCATGCACATTGCGATTCGCTATGTGGCCCGCGACGCCGACCCATTGATTCTGCCCATTGTCACGCTGCTCAACGGCTTGGGCATCGCCATGATTCACCGACTCGATCTGGCCACCGGCCTGTCGGGATGGCAGGCGAACGCCACCCGCCAGATGGTGTGGACCGCCATCGCCATGGTCATCGCTTTGGTCGTCATTGTGGCCGTACGCAACCACCGCGTTCTGCAGCGTTACCGCTATCTGTGGATGCTCGTCGGCGTGATCCTGTTGGTGATGCCCCTGATCCCCGGCATCGGTGTGACCATCAGCGGCGCCCGTTTGTGGGTGGACCTGGGATTTGTCAGTTTCCAGCCGGGCGAGATTGCAAAAATTGCGCTGGCGCTGTTCTTTGCCGGCTACCTCGTGACCGCACGCGATTCGCTCAGCGCCGTCGGCAAGCAGTTCCTCGGGGTGCGGTGGCCGCGAGCCCGCGACCTGGGTCCCATCATCATCGTGTGGCTGGTCGCCATGATGGTGCTGGTGTTCCAGCACGACATGGGAACCTCGTTCCTGTATTTCGGTCTGTTCATGGTCCTCATGTATGTGTCCACGGGTCGAGCGATCTGGTTTGTCGTCGGTGGCGGACTGTTCGGCACCGGTGCGGTCGTGGCGAGCATCTGGCTGGATTACGTCAAGGGCCGCTTCGATGCGTGGCTGGATTCCTTCAACCCCGCAATTTATGACGCGGTCGGCGGCAGCTATCAGCTGGTGCAGGGCCTGTTTGGTTTCGCATCGGGCGGCATCATCGGTGCCGGACTCGGAGCCGGTCGACCCGACATCACCCCGTTGGCCGAGTCGGACTACATCATGGCCACGATTGGCGAGGAACTGGGCCTTGTCGGCGTGTTTGCCGTGCTGTGCCTGTACCTGCTGTTCATCTCTCGCGGTCTGCGCATCGGTTTCAATGGCGCCGATGATTTCGGCCGACTCTTGGCCGTGGGCCTCACCTTCGTTTTGGCATTGCAGGTCTTTGTCGTCGTCGGCGGTGTCACCCGCGTCATCCCCGTCACCGGTCTGACCACTCCGTTCCTCGCCGCCGGCGGCTCCTCGCTGGTCGCGAACTGGATCATCGTCGCCCTGCTGTTGAGGCTCAGTGACACCGTTCGCCACCAAAACCAGGGTGGTGAGACCGCATGAATCGGGAACTCCGTCGACTGTCGTGGGGTATCTTTGTCATGTTCTTCGCCCTGTTCGTGTCGTCCACGATCATTCAGGTGTTCCAAGCCGACAACCTTCGCGTCGATGCGCGCAACACCCGCACGCTGTTGGAAAGTTATTCCGCCGAACGCGGCAGCATCATCGCGGGCAACACCACTATTGCGGAATCCGTTCCCGCCAACGACCAGTACCGTTACCAGCGCACCTACTATGACGGTCCGATGTATTCGGCCGTGACCGGGTACTACACCATCAGCCAGGGCATCAGCGGACTCGAAGCCGCAATGAACGACGAACTCAGCGGCCAGTCGAACAACCAGTTCTTCGACCAGGTTCTGGCCCTCGTGTCGGGACGCGACCCCCGTGGCGCCACCGTTCAGTTGACCATCGACCCCGTGATCCAGGAAGCCGCATGGAAGGCATTGGGCAGCAAATCGGGTTCGGTCATTGCTCTCGACCCGAACACCGGTCGCATCTTGGCCATGGTGTCAAAGCCCGCCTTTGACCCCAACGAACTGGCGTCACACGACACCGTCACCGTCATTGACCGCTATCAGCAACTGCTGGTCGACGACAAGGCGCCCCTGGTGAACCGCGCAATCGCAGGAAACCTGTACCACCCCGGTTCCGTGTTCAAGCTGCTCGTGGCCTCGGCCGCACTGGACTCGGGACTCGTCAGCACCAGCACCACGGTCAAAAACCCCAGCACCCTCAAATTGCCCGGCAGCGACGCCGTCATCACGAACTCCGGCGGTGGGTCCTGCGGCGGCGCCCCGACGGTCACGATTGCGACCGCACTCAAGCTGTCGTGCAACATTCCGTTCGCCGAAATCGGGGCCCGTATCGGCGAGAGCGTCATCAATTCGTACGCCGAGGACTTCGGCTTTGGTGCCACCCTGGAAATCCCCATGCCCGTGACCGCCTCGACCTACCCGTCGAACATGGACCAGGCCCAGGTCATGCTGTCCTCGTTCGGTCAATACGATGTGCGCGTCACGCCCCTGCAGATTGCCATGCTGTCGTCCGCCATCGCCAACAAGGGTGTACTGATGACCCCCACCGTCGTGGACTCGGTCATCGCTCCGGATTTGTCGGTCATCACCCCGTTCGAGGCGCACGAATACAGCACCCCGATTTCGGCAAAGACCGCCAAGACGATGGTCAAGATGATGATCGATGCCGTCAGCAGCGGTGTGTCGTCGAACGCGCAGATTCCGGGAATCAAGGTCGCGGGCAAGACGGGCACCGCCGAGAACGGCGAGGGTGAACCGTACACACTGTGGTTCACCGGTTTTGCGCCCGCGGACAACCCCCAGGTTGTCGTGGCCGTAGTGGTTGAGGATGGCGGTGGACTTGGTCAGAGCGGTCGAGGAAACTCGGTTGCGGCACCGATTGCACGCAAGGTGATGGAGGCGGTGTTGGCACAATGAGACCCGAAATTGGTCAAGTATTTGGGGGACGTTACCAGCTGAAATCGCGCCTCGCCATCGGAGGAATGGGCGAGGTCTGGCAGGCGCTGGATCAGGTCATCGAACGTCAGGTCGCCATCAAAATTTTGAAGGAAGAGTATCTCGGGGATAAGGGTTTCCGCGAACGATTCCGAGCCGAGGCGCGCCACGCCGCCCTCGTCAACCACGAGGGAATCGCCGGCGTCTATGACTACGGCGAGGAAGAGGGCAGCGCGTACCTCGTGATGGAACTCGTGCCGGGTGAAGCCCTCAGCACGATTCTGGAACGCGAGCGCATCCTGTCGCCCGAACGCGTGCTCGACATCGTCGCCCAGACGGCATCAGCACTGCATGCCGCCCACGAGGCGGGGCTCGTGCACCGCGACATCAAGCCGGGCAACCTGCTGATTACCCCCGACGGCCGCGTGAAAATCACCGACTTCGGAATTGCGCGTATCGCCGACCAGGTGCCCCTGACGGCAACCGGTCAGGTCATGGGCACGGTCCAATACCTCTCGCCCGAACAGGCGTCGGGCAAGACCGCCTCGGCATCGACCGATATCTACTCGCTGGGTATCGTCGCCTACGAGGCACTGGCCGGACGCCGGCCGTTCACTGGTGAATCCCAGGTCGCCATTGCGATGGCGCACATCAAGAACGCGCCGCCCGCCTTGCCCGAAAGCATCCCGCTGGCTGTGCGCAACCTGATCTTTGCCTGTATCGCCAAGAAGGCGGACAAGCGCCCCGCCACCGCTCAACATCTGGCGCGCGCGGCTGTGGCCATCAAGCGCGGACACTTGGGCGAAGCCCTCGCGCTGGTTCCCGCCGTGCACGACGCCGAATCGGATGAGTTCGATGAGGACACCTCGACCCGGGTGCTGCCCTCGCCGATTCCGTTGGATGACAGGGTCGACGGCGAACCGCGCAAGCTGTGGCCGCTGGTCACGCTCGCCAGCGTTCTCGGTGCCCTGCTGATTGCGGCCATCATCGCCATCATCGTCGTCTCATCGAATCCTGCACCAGCGCCCACACCCACGGCAACGCCGCCGGCCACCCCGACCGATACGGCCACCCCGAACCCGACGACAACGGATGAACCCATCGTTCTCGACGAGGCCGACTTCCTGGGCAAGACCCAGCAACAGGTTCAGGAAACGCTCGACGCTCTGGGCCTGCGCCTCGATGCCGTCGTCGGATCCGTGCCCCCGTCGGCGGACCTCGTGGGCACCGCCTATCGCGTGAACCCCACCGGTCAGGTCGAAAAGGACACCCTCGTCGCCGTCTATTTCTATGACGAAATCCCCACGCCCGCGGCACCCGCGGCACTGACCGTGTCGGCGGGGCCCTACACACCCGGTGCCACGGTGACTATTTCATGGCCCACGTACACTCTGTGCCCCTCGGGTTACACCGTCGCTTCGTATGATTTCACGATCAACGGGGGAACCTTCCCCCGCGTCGCGAGCTTTGGTCCCCGCGTGACCAGCACGACCGTGGTCCTCAGCGAGGACACCTCCGAGATGCGCGCCTCGTACAGCGTGGCCTGTGGGACGCTGCGTTCCGCCCAGTCGGTCGAACTGGTTGTCCCCATCACGCCGTAGTACCGAACACCCTTAACCACCCCTCAAAAACCCCACACCTCAATTCCCCCTCGAACACGAAAGGAGCCCACCATGATGAACACCACGTTCCTCGGCGGTGAGTTCCTGCTCGCGGGGCGCTATCGTCCCGAAAAACTGATCGGTCGGGGCGGCATGGCCAACGTGTATCTGGGTACCGACATTCGGTTGGCGCGAACCGTGGCGATCAAGGTGCTGCGACCCGAAACCGCGGTGGACCCCGACGCTCGGTACCGTTTCCAGAAGGAAGCGCACGCCGTCAGCCTCATGGGCCACCCCTCGATAGTTCGCGTGTACGACGCGGGCGAAGAGGACATTCCCGACATCTCGACCGAGACCCCCATTCCCTTCATCGTGATGGAATACATCAACGGCAAGATTCTGCGTCAACTGATGGACTCGGGTGCATTCGACCCCAAGGTGGCCGTGCACGTGGCATTGGGCATCCTCGACGCCCTCGACGAATCGCACCGCGCGGGAATCATCCACCGCGACATCAAGCCGGGCAACGTGATGGTCACCCAGAGCGGTCTGGTCAAGGTCTGTGACTTCGGTATCGCCCACGCCATCGAGGAGTCCACCGGCGATGCGACGACAATTCTGGGCACCGCGCAATATTTTTCGCCGGAACAGGCCAAGGGTGAAGCCATCGATGCCCGCAGCGATCTGTATTCGACCGCCGTCGTGTTGTTCGAGATGCTCGCCGCCCGCCCGCCGTTCTCGGGTGAATCGTCCGTGTCCGTCGCCTTCCAGCACGTCACCCAAGCACCGCCGCTGTTGAGCTCGATTCGGCCCGAACTGTCGGACGAACTCGGTTCCGTCATCAGTCGGGGATTGTCCAAGGACCGCGCCGAACGTTTTGCGACCGCCCGCGAATTTGCCGTGGCATTGCGTCGCGTCCGTTCGCTGTATCGTCCTGAGGGTGAACAGGTGCCGTCCGCCACGGCGATGTCCGCCGCCGCACCCGCCGCCGCACCCGTCAATGGGTCCGTCAACGCTCCTGTCCCCGGCACGCCCGCCCGACCGGTTGCACTAGGCCAACAGGCCAAGCCCGCCAAACCCGCCAAACCCGCCAAGCCGGAGAAACCCGCCAGAGCCGCTAAGCCCGCACAACCGGCGAGGTCCGTTGCCCCCACTAGCCCCCGTCCGCCTCGTGCCCCCGCGGCACAGCGCGTAAAATCGTCAGCAGAGATTTTCTCTCTGTTTAACTCGACATCAAAGGATGATCCCGTGTCGCAACTTCGCCCCCTGCTGTCCTCGGATGCACCCCCCTCGCGCAAGCTCGTCAAGATGGCCGTTGGCGTCGGCGCCGGTGTGCTGCTGGTGGCCTGCCTCATCGCGGGATTGATGGTCTGGGTCATGACGCTGCCCGCCCAGAACACGGTGGCCTCGCAGGCGATCGAAATTCCTCAGCTGACCAATGTCGCGGCCGCCGATGCCCAAAGCCAACTGGAGGGCCTTGGTCTGAAGGTCGCCATCATCGTGGAAACCAGCGACACCGTGTCCGAGGGAGCGGTCATTCGAACCCAGCCCGAGGCCGGAATTCAGGTTGGCGAGGGCGAAATCATCTCGTTGTACCAGTCGGCGGGACCCAAGACGGGCCGCTCGCCCGACCTGTCGTTGATGAGCCTCGCGAAAGCAAAGGCATCAATTACCGAGGCAGGGTTCACCGTCGGATCCGTCACCACCACCTACTCGCCGTCGGTCGCCAAGGGAATGGTCATTTCCAGTGACCCCGAGGGCGGCACGTCCTTGAAGCCCAAGGACGTCATCAACCTCACGGTGTCGAACGGTTTGGTCAAGGTTCCCGATGTCGTGGGCAAGTCGCTTGCCGACGCCAATGCCGCGTTGAGCGCGGCCGATGTCCAGCTGTCCGTGTCGGTGCAGACCGATATGTCGTGCAGCGGTCAGACGGTCAAGTCGCAGTCACTGGCGCCGGGCGAACAGCCCCAGCGCTCGGCCATCACGATTGTGTACTGCGCAAAGGCCTAATTCGTCGGTACCGACACCAGCGGGCTGAGCGTCCGGGCCAGTTCGCTGACCCCGGTCATTCCCACGAGTTCCAGCCAGTTGCCGATCATCGTGTAACCGCCCTCGGTGAGAACCGATTCGGGGTGGAACTGCACGCCCCACACGGGTGCGCTGACGTGTTCGATGGCCATGATGACGCCGCCGTCAGTGCGTGCGGTGACGCGCAGTTCGTCGGGAATCGTTCCCTCGACGATGGCGAGCGAGTGGTACCTCGTTGCGCGGAACGGGTTGGGGACACCGTCGAACAGTGGTGATTCGACGTGGGTCACCGCACTGGTCTTGCCGTGCATCAATTCCTCGGCGTGGGTGACGATTCCGCCCAGCGCCTCGGCAATGGACTGGTGGCCCAGGCACACACCAAACAACGGAATGTTGTGTGCGATGGCATGCCGAATCACGGGAATCGAGACACCGGCATCGGCGGGACAACCGGGGCCCGGTGACACGAGGACTCCGTCAAACCCGTCGAGTCGCGATGCGATCTGGTCCTCGGTGAACGAATCGTTGCGCACGACCTCGATTTCGGCACCCAACTGTCGCAAATACCCCGCGAGTGTATAGACAAAGCTGTCGTAGTTATCGATTACGAGAATCCGCGCCATCAGTTCACCGTCACATTCGTTGTCATAAACGTTGCCACAAACCAGGGGAAGCCCCACAGGAACAGTGCGGCGACGACCAGCAGAAAAAGTCCCGTGGCCTGTGCAATTTTGGCCCACACATTTCCGGGCAAGGCGCGCCACAACAGTCGGTACATCAGGCGGAACCCTCCCTCAGGTGCTGGATCTCGGCGGGAACGCCCAGTTCGCGCGGCACAAAGTAGTCAAAGACCGAATAGGCGATGATGCGTTCGGCGCTCGAGAGCTCGGGGTGACAGCTGGTCATCGTCAACAGACGTTGGCCGGCGTCCTTGTTGGTGGTGGGGACGGGGTTCAGCACGTTGATGTCGGCTGGCCACACGTATTGCGTGTTGCGATAGCTGTACACGTACCAACCGGCCTGGGTCTCGATATAGATGCGGTCGCCGATCTGCAGTTTCTCGATCTCGGCGAACGGCGCACCGTAGGTCGTGCGGTGTGCGGCAACGGCAAAGTTGCCGACTTCGCCCAGGTCTGCGGTGTCGGGGTAGTGTCCCACTCCGGTGTCGCGGCTGTTCAGCACCGTCTCGGGGTCGATTCCCTCGGCAATCACACGCTCGTATTCGTAACCAAATCGGGGAATGATCAGGGTGGCAAAGGCTTCGCCCTCGCCGGGTGAACCCAACACCGGGATCTTGGTGGGGTCGACCGAGGGTCGGGGCGTGGGCGTGCCGGTGGTTTCTGACGGTGTCGCGCTGGGTGCGGGGGCCGACCATTCCTGTGCCAGCTGCTGCGATGCCTGGTTTTGTGCCGAGCCCGCGACGATGTCGTTCAGCCAGGTGTGCCATACGAGGAACAGCAGAATCACGCCGCCGACGGTAAAGGCGACGTCCTGCAGAATATCGAGGGCGAGCGACAGGGGACGACGACGGGCCCCATCATGTGATGCGCGCATTCGATCCCCTTGAATTTCGGTGCAGCGGAACTGCTGTTTATAGTCTACGAGCCTTCCGTGGGGCCAGCACCGATATGGCATTGCACAGAAGCCCGCGCTACACTGTCCCCTATGGTTGCAGAGAAGTCACAGAAGAATGCCACCGCGGACAACGCAGCCCGCGGCGAGCAGAACGTCACTAACCCCGCATGGTTCAAGCCCGTTATGTTCGGCTTCATGCTCGTGGGTCTGGCGTGGATCATCACGTATTACGTCAGCCAGGCTCAGCTGCCCATCGCTCCTCTGGCGCAGTGGAACATCCTCATCGGCTTTGGCCTGATGTTCGTCGGCTTCGTCATGACGACGCGCTGGCACTAATTTCTGACATCGAATTACACGGGTGTAATTATCCCCACTGTTATTAACTCTTGTGGATAAGTACGTCCCGGCCGTGTAGGTCTTAGCGCTTGCGACCCATCAGCAACGGGGTCAGCGCCAGACCGCCGATGAGTCCACCGATGTGGGCCTGCCACGAAACACCAGGGATGATGAATCCCAACAGCAGGTTGATTCCGACAATCACCAACAGGCTGACGTTCGAACCGCCAAAGCCGCGGTTCACGACGAACAGTGCGGCAAACAGCCCAAAGATTGCTCCCGATGCGCCGATCACGCCACCACTGGGGTCCAAAAGCAACACCGCGGCGGAACCCGCAATACCGGACAGCAGGAACAGAGCGGTGAATCGTCCAGGACCCATGACGCGTTCCAGCATCGAACCCAGAACCCACAGCGAATAACCGTTGAAGAGCAGGTGCATGATTCCGGAATGGGCAAAGATGGACGTCAGCATGGTCCACGGCTCGACCATGACGAGGCGCGCATCAAAGCCGATGATGTAGTTCACCATGCCAGCGGACACGAAATCCAATACAAACACCGCGGCAATGATGATTAACAGAACCGTGGTGGCCGAGGTGCGACCCGCGAGGCTGCGTCGCAACCGGGGGCCTGAAATCACGCGGGCGGCCTGTGGTGCCGAGCCTTTCACACAGTCGGGGCAGTGAAACCCGACGGCCGCCTGTCGCTGACAGTCCGGGCAGATGGTGTTACCGCAACGCTGGCACAGCACCCAACTCTCGCGAGTCGGGTGCCGATAGCACCGAGCGGAATCGGTCACGCAATATCAATCGAGTTGATGACTACGGGCTCGAGGGGCTTGTCGCCGGGGCCCGTTGCAACACCCTCGATGGCCAAAACGACCTGCTTCGAGGCGTCGTCTGCAACCTCACCAAAAATGGTGTGGTTTCCGTACAGCCACGGGGTGGGGACGGTGGTGATAAAGAACTGGCTGCCGTTGGTGCCCTTGCCCATGCGCTTGCCCGCGTTGGCCATGGCCAGCAGGAAGGGGCGGTCATAGGCGAGCTCGGGGTGAATCTCGTCATCAAAGTTGTATCCGGGGCCGCCGATGCCCTGACCCAGGGGGTCGCCACCCTGCAGCATGAAGTCCTTGATAATGCGGTGGAAGATCACGCCGTTGTACAGCGGGGTGTCCGTCATGGTCTCGCCGGTGCCGGGGTGAACCCACTCGCGCGAACCGGTGGCCAAGCCAACAAAGTTCTCGACGGTGATGGGGGCGTGGTTACCGAAGAGGTTGACGACGATGTCCCCGTGGTTGGTGTGGATGGTGGCAACAGAAGTATGAATTGACATGCCTCTATTCTTTCACCTCGTCGAGCCAGCCGACGCACCTGGGCCATAATGAATCCAACGGAAGGAAAACCATGGGACGTTCACTTTCTCGAGAGCTGTCAAGCCTCACCAATTCGGCCAACGACGCCTGGGGTCGCCAGCGCGATGTCCTCGACGCCGCAAGCCGCATCCTCTCCGACGCCAGCCGTCTGGCCGGTCGATACACGCGCGAAGAAGTCGCTCCCCGTGCACGTCACGCCTATGACGACCGAGTCGCGCCGCTGGTGTCGACCGGACTGGAACTCAGCCGTGCGCTGTTGGGCAAGCCCGCCCCCGTGACCGCCGCCCGCAAGGCCGGTTTTGGAACCTTCTTTATCGCCGGACTTGGCGTCGCCGCGGTCGCCGCGGTGGCGTACGTTGCATGGCAGACCCTACGCACCGACGAGGGCGCGTGGGTCGATGACGACTTCGACGTCGACTAGCCGGCGGACTGGCGCAGGCGTCGCGCTGACCCCGCGCTGACTAGGCGTCAATCACCAGTTCGGGTGTCGTCGCACGGGATACACAGGGATAAAAGACATGCATTTCGTCCTTGGTGTTGTCCGGCAGAACACTGTCGAGGTGCGCGGGAGTTCCCGAGACGATCCTCGTTTCACACGTTCCACACACACCCTTCTTGCAGGACGCCTCGATGGCGACACCCGCACGGGCCAGACCGTCAATAACGGATTCGTCGGCGGGGATATTCACCACGGTGTTACTGCGAACACAGGTGACGCGCACCGGTTTCGTCCCGCCCGACTGTTCGCGTTCGACAGGGGCAAAGCGTTCGATGTGTGCGCGGTCGACGCCGACCAATTCCTCGACCTCGGACATCAATGACTCGGGTCCACAGCAATACACGTCGCCCGGCTCGGTGCTCAACAGCGTGGGCAGGTCCAGTCGACCCTGCACCGAGGACTCGTGGACGGTGACTCGGTCACCGAACTCGGCCACCAGTTCGCTGACAAACGGCATCGATTCGATCGAGTTGCCCACATAGACCAGCGACCACTCGCGGCGCTGTGGCACCGACTCGATCATCGCCTTGATGGGGGTGATGCCGATTCCGCCGGCAATGAACAGGTAGCGCGACGCGGGAACCAACGGGAAGTGGTTTCGTGGTCCGCTGACCGTCAGCACGCTGCCCGCGCGCACATTGTCGTGAATCCAGCGGCTTCCCCCGGCGGATGACGGCGACAGTCGCACCGCGATTTCGTATGCACCGCGGTCGGTGGGGTCACCGCACAGCGAATACTGTCGTTCAAGCCCGTTGGGCAGGTGCAGAGTCAGGTGCGAACCGGCGTCCCACCACGGCACCGATCCGCGATCCATGGGGGTGAGTCGAATCCGGGCCACATCGGCGGTCGGGTACGTGACTCCCGCGACGATCATCGAACGAGGCTCGCGGCTGTCGGGGGCGGCACTGACCACAACGGGCACAGCGCCATTGGTTATAGTCGAACCCGAGGCGGTGCTGGTCAGTCGGGCCAGTTCGGCGTCCTTTTCGCGCTTGCGTGCGACGAGCGCCACGGTGACCAGCCGCAGAACGACGGCGACGAGCGACATGGTGATGACAAAAATCGTGATGGCTCCGTACCACCAGGACCCCACGTCAGTTCCCAGGAATGCCGCGTGGACGGCGGTAATGAGGAAGATCACATAGCTCAGGAAGTGAATTCCCTTCCACAGCGTGCGCGGCAACGTGTCGAGGAACAGAGAGGTCACATAGACCGTTGCCAGCAGCCACATGGCAATGACGCCAACCGTCAGGGCAATGCCGTCGAGTGCCGTTGCTCCCTCGAATGTGGCGACACCCGGAATCAAGACATCGGCAATGGTGAAATGCACGTACTCGTCCAGCATCAGCGAACCCACATGCACCACGGTCAGAGCAATCGTCAACGTGCTCAGGTATTTGTGCAGGTCCTTGAGCCAGGCGGGGTTATCGAGTCCACGGAAAACGCGGCTCGCCAACAACACGCCCCACACAATCGAGACGCTCATGAGGCCCCAGGCAATCAGTGCGCTGATGCGGGACAGGAACCACCAGAATTGGGGATCGGTCATTCGTAATCACTCCAGTTGTCGGATTCGATGCAGGTGCCGTCGGCGAGGACAACAATTCCTGCGGCGGCTACCGTGGGCAACCACCTCAAAAATTCGTCTGCGGGCCAGACAAAGCCCGGCTTGGTGAGGACCTCGGCACGCGTCGCGGTCGCGGCGATCACCGAAACGGTCACCACGTCCCCACCCATCGACTGTCCATCCATCGAGTCCACCAGATGATTGCGCTGTACGCCATCCTGATCCCACACGCGCTTCAGTCGGCTCGATGTCGCGACGGCTCCGTCCTTCAGCGCGATGACCTTCATGTGTTCGGCGGGGACGAATGGGTTCTCGATTCCGATACGCCACACGCTGCCGTCGGGGGCTTCACCGTCGATTCGCAGATCGCCACCGATTTCGACCAGTGCGCCCAGTGCGCCCAGTTCGCGGGCGTGCGCCACGGCCATATCCGCCGCAAATCCCTTGCCGATTCCGCCGGGATCCACCGTGGTACCCCGAGGCATCGTCACGACGTCGCCATTGACAACCACACCGTCGATATCGCCCGGGTACCGTGCGCTGGCGGGAAGTTCGGTGCGCATCGAGGCGTTGCGGCGGGATTGGGCATACCCCAGTTGAACCAACCGCGGCAGAATTGTGGGGTCAAAGACCCCTCGCGTCACCGTGTGTGCGGCCCGCATGCCCTGAATCAACACGGCGGTGTCGGACGACACCGTCACCGGTGCGCCTTCGGCCCAGTTCAGACGCGAGATTTCACTGTCCGGACGGAACCGGCTCCACCGGTGCTCCATGTCCACAATCATCACGTGAACATCGGCAATCATGTCTTCGGATCCGCCGACCAGGGTCACATGGGCGGTAGTACCCATCACGTCAAAGGTGCGGGACACCGTCGGAGCGGTACTGTCGCCCAGCGCCGCAATCACAGCACTCGCGGCGATATCGCGAGGTTCGTTAACCACCCGAGCCACTGCTCGTTCCGTTAGTGGGCGGGTTCACCGGGGCCGGCGGAGTAACAACGGTGTTGGTCGTCGTGCTGGGCTTGGGCGCCGGGGTAGTCGCTGCGGCCGACGAGCTGCTGGACGAGCTGGACGACGATGCGCTGGACGAAGTCCCCGTGCTGACGGTCGACTTCTTCAGTTCTGCGGCGGCTGCCTTTGCGGCGGCCTTTGCGGCGGCCTTGTCTGCGGCAACCTGTTGGGCGTTGGCTACGGCGGCAGCGGCGACCTGCTGCTGGGCGATGGCATCGGCCGTAGCCTCGGCGATCGCCTGGTTCAGACGGGCTTCGTTGGCCTGGGCTTCGAGCCCAGAGACTCCAGCGAACAGAACGGCGAGGGTGGCCACACCGGTTACGGCGCGTGTTTTGGCGGCGGGGGTTGCGAACATGTTAGTCGTCTTCCTCTTCATCGTCGTCATCGTCGTCATCGTCGTCTTCGTCTTCGTCTTCGTCGTCATCTTCTTCTTCGTCCTCGTCATCCTCGTAACCAGCGGCGGACGATCCACCCGAGGTTGCGTCGGTGGCGGGCTGGGTCGGAGCGTTCGGAGCCTGCATCACCGAGGAGGACTGAGCGGGGGCTTCAGCGGCCTGTGCCGCGGGTGCCTCGGTTGCCGCAGTGGATCCTGCAGTCGGGGTGGGTGCAACCTCGGCAGCGACGGCGGGGGCCGACTCGGTGGTTGCACCAGCATCAGCAACAGTCGAGGTGCCCTCGAGTGCGACGTTCATCTGTGCCAGGTCAAAGCCGCCACCGTTGATGGCCATGGCGCCGACACCGAGGCCGGTCGAAGCGACGATACCTGCGATTGCGAGGGGGAATTGGATGCTCATGTGTTCACTGTAAGAACTTCGGAAACCTCACACCATGGACTTTTTCCAAGAAACGTCCAAGGTTGCCGAAAAGCCCCGAAAAACGTACAAGAAATAGTAAATATCGTGGCACTCTCGTTCTATGAGCATCTTGTTGGTGGAGGACGACCGGGCAATCGCCGAGGCAATCGTCGAAGGATTGCGTGATAACGGCTACGCGGTGACCCACGTTGTGCTGGGATCCGAAGCGATCACCAAGGTTCGCAACGGCGGAATCACGACGGTAATCCTGGACCTCGGCCTGCCCGACATGGACGGAACCGATGTCTGCCGACAGATTCGCGCTTTTTCCCACGTGCCCATCATTGTTGCGAGCGCCCGCGAAACCGAGATGGATCGCGTCGATGTGCTGGAAATCGGTGCCGATGATTATCTGGTCAAACCCTTCGGCATCCGCGAACTTGTCGCGCGAATCCATGCGGTGCTTCGTCGATCTTTGGGAACCAGCGCACCCGTGACCCTGTTGACCGTCGGTTCACTCCACATCGACACCAAGGAACGCAGTGTTCGAGTGGGCGACGAGCTGGTCGCATTAACCCCCAAAGAATTTGACCTCTTGACCTATCTCGCACGCGAGCCCGGAACGGTGTTCCGACGCAGCGACATCCTCCGGGACGTCTGGGAAACCACGTGGTACGGAACGACAAAAACCCTCGACGCGCATGTCGCCAGTATTCGCAAAAAGCTGGGCAACGCCTCGTGGATTGAATCCGCTCGCGGCGTGGGCTTTGTCCTGAAAGATCAGTCGTGAGAAAACTCTTTGTCGCATCCCTGCTGGGTGTCAGTGTCACCGTGTTGGGGTCATTCTCGGCCAGTGTTCTGTCGTACATTCAGTTGACCGAGCAACAGAAGCTCATCACCGAATACGAACGTGACAGCTTTATCATTGCCAGCCGCGTGCAGCCCGGGCTGGCCGACACCGACATCACGGATTCGCTGACGGCGCTGGTCACCACCTATGCCGAGGGGAATTTCTCCAAGGTGGTCGTGCTCGATTCCGCGGGAACGTCCGTTATCACCAGCGACCCGACCGAACTGGGACTCGGCGAGGACTTCACCACGCGCCCCGAGGTCGCTTCGGCGCTGAACGGCAATGTGGCAACCGGCGAACGCTGGAGCGACACTGCCCAGGACCAGCTGGTGTATGTGGCCGTCCCCATCGTGAATGGCAACACCATCTATGGCGCCGTCCGCCTCACCTTCTCGCATTCCCAAATCGATGCCGCCGTCGCCCAGGGTACCCAGTTCCTGTGGTGGATCGCCGGCGGTGCCATCAGCCTTTCCCTGATTCTGTCCTGGTACATCTCGGGGCTTGTCATCCGTCCGCTGAAAATGATCGAGGCGCAGGCCAACGCCATGGGTACCGGCGACTTCAGCAGTCGAATCCCCGAACGTCGGTGGGCCAAGGAAATCCGCACGTTGGTGCTTGCATTTAACGGCATGGCGGACCGGATCGAATCGCTGATGCGTCAGCAGCGCGCCTTTGCCTCGGATGCCTCCCACCAGCTGCGCACTCCCCTCACCGCGTTGTTGCTGCGACTGGAACGAGCACGCGAACTGGTGACGACGGACCCCGTAACGGCGAAACAGCGCTTGGCTGCCGCCGAGGACGAGGTCAACAGACTGACCAACATCGTCGAGGGTCTGCTGGTCATCGCGCGCGCCGAGGGTGGAACGGTCGAAACGGGACTGGTTGAACTCAGCACACTTTCCGCCGACCGAATCGAGGCGTGGCAGCCCTTATGCGACGAACGCAATGTCACGATCACGCTCGATGCGCGCGGCAGCACCGTGTGCTCGGCCGTTCTGACCGGCCCCGAACAGGTGCTCGACAACTACATCGATAATGCCCTGACCCACAGCCCCGACGGCGCCCACCTGACCGTGCGCATTTCCACCGAGGGAAATTGGGCGGTTCTCGAAGTCTGGGACGAGGGTTCTGGTTTGAGCCTCGAGGACTGCGAACGCGCGTTCGACCGATTCTGGCGCGCCGACTCGACTCGCGAAGGCACCGGCCTGGGCTTGGCAATCGTCAAGCACCTCGTGGAAACCACGGGTGGCACGGCCGACCTGCGGCCTCGTGCGGACGGCCGCACGGGCACAATCGCCCGCGCGACCTTCCCGTTGATCACCAGCTAGGGTCTGTCGTCCGCAGATCGCGTGCGACATTTACCAGCCGACGCCGTGGGTTGTTCGCCCCGGTGAACTAGTAGGCGACGACTCCGTCATCCATGGGCTCGGGCAATTCGATGATTCCCTCGACCAGCGAAATCACGGCGTTCCACCAGCCATCGGTGTTGAGTGTGGCATAGCCGGGCACGATCCAGGCATCACCGTTAATGTCCCACATCATCAGGTTCGTCGCCTGCATGTCGTTGACCGTCACGGTCTTCACCTCAGGAATTGCTTCACCGTTGGCGTCCATCTCGGGCGCAATTCGCAACACGTCGCTGTTGGGTTCATACATTCCCGTGTTGATAAATGCGGGTCCCGCCGAACCGAACCAGCGCCAATCGTCCAGTCGATCCACGGCATCCACCGGTGACACCGTCGAGTACTCGCCCTTGTCGACCACGGCAACCGAATTACCACTGGCATATGCAATGGCACCGTTTTCCGCCCAGTTCATCATCCAGGTCAGAGCGGTTTCCTCGCCGTTCACAACGAGGTTCGCGGCGGCGCTGACACCCCATTCGTCACGAACCACGGTGACATCCTCGGCATCGACGACCAGCCCGGTCGAACTGAACAGGTCCGCTGCGATTGCGGCGGCTTCGGCCTCGGTGGGCAGCGGCCCCACATACGGTGCGGGAATCTCGGCGCAGTCAAAGGCGGGGTCGATGAACTGAGCCTCGCCAGCATCGCCGTCGGTCGCGCCGTCAGTCGCGCCGTCGTTGGCATCGGGCTCGGTCGCGACATCACCGGATTCTGAATCAGTTCCGGCCTCGGGCTCGGTTACGCCGTCACCCACAGCGGGTTCAGCCTCGGGGCAATCGGCCTGCGGGTACGCATCGGGGTTTGAATACCACCACGATCCGGTTCCCGACCACGAGACGCTGACACTTTCTGTCAGCCCGTCCTCACTGCCAACGAAATAACTGGGCCATTGCTCGTCAAAATATGCGGACTTTTCCGCTGTCCCCGCGACACCAAAAGCCGCTGCCACAGTTTCGGCAACGCTCTCGGGAGTTCCCGAACGCTCCAGCTTGAAGACGTGACCACGACCGGCATCGGTCGACAACGAATCACCCGCGATGTATTCATATGTCACCCACGGCACCATCATCGCATCAGTGGCCATGGCGTTCATTGCCTTGTAATCAGCGTCACCCGTCATGCTTGCCGCAACGATCAGAGGCCCGCTCGTCACGCCCTGACCGGACAGTGCACCGATTCCCAGTGCCAACACGGCGACGCCGGCTGCGCCGCTGGCGACACCTCGGCGAGAGCCCGCACTCATGGTCGCGCGAACAGAACGTACGAATCCCGCGTTGCGGGTGTGTGCTGTGGACACCACATCGGCGTCGATGCTGGCATCGGTTGTGGAATCAGCGGCCGAAAATGCTGAACGAAGTCGGCCATCCAGGTCATCAAAATTGTTCGTCATACCCTGTTTATGTCCCTTCGGGGGTCAATCTTTCGTCAGTAGTCCCGCGAGTTTTGTTTTGGCTCGGTGCAACCGGATGCTCGCCGCATTTGGCGTGATCCCCAATGTTGCGGCGGCCTCGGCGACGGCCAGCCCATCCAACGCCGTCAGGGCAATAATGTCGCGCTCGGTGACCGACAGCTGTGACCATGCGTGCGCAAGTTCGGTGTCCGCCAATGCCACGCTTTCGGCGGAAGGGGCGGGGTCGCTGGGGCCCAGTCGTCCGATGACCGAGAGCGCCGAGATTCGTTTCCGACGGTGGTTGGCCACCACAAAACCTGCGATTCGGTACAACCACGGCAATTCCTCGCCGCCGGTTACTGCGGAGCGCTTGCGCCACGCGATAGCAAAGACATCGGCCGTGAGGTCGTCAACATCGTCGCGATCCACGCGGCGGGACATGAACCGTGCCACCGCGGCTTGATGTTCGCGGAAACGTTCCGCAAATTCTTCGGGCGTCATCGCCCCTCCTCACAGTTCTTCTACTGTGACTATGTCACGAATGGCCGACATCTTTCGGAATTTTCCTGGCCTATTCTGGTCAGATGGACATCTTCCTCGCCGGACTCTTTGCGGGCTTCGCTCTGATCATCGCCATCGGGGCCCAGAATGCATTTGTTCTGCGCCAGGGCCTGACGCGCAACCACGTCGTTCTTGTTGTTCTGGTCTGTGCCGTGGCCGACGCTCTGCTGATTTTGGCTGGAGTCGCCGGCTTCGGAGAGGTTGTGCGTGCAGCGCCCGTGGCGCTCGAAATTTTCCGGTGGATTGGGGTTGCCTATCTGACGTGGTTTGCGATCAGGTCGTTCTACAGCGCGACTCGCAGCCACGTCCTGTTGCCGTCCGAGGTCGAGCCCAAGTCCCGGAAGGTCGTGTTCTACACCGTCCTCGCCTTCACACTGTTGAACCCGCACGTGTACCTCGACACCGTTCTGCTCTTGGGGTCGTTGGGTAACCAGTTCGGCGACGGTCGCTGGTTGTTTGCCGGCGGGGCCATGAGCGCGAGCCTCATCTGGTTTTCGACCATCGGTTTTGGCGCTCGGGCCGCCTCCGGCCTCATGTCACGCCCGATTTTCTGGCGAATCCTGGATTCGGTCATCGGCGTTGTCATGATCGCCATCGCGATCACGCTCGTGACCAGCGACCTGGGATAGGGCCGACCGCGGTCCGTTGTTTGCGGGCATTCGGACTCACTGGCGAATGTGCTTTCCGGTTGGCTCAGGCGTAGAGCCCGCTATTCGACGGAACGTCGACGCTTCAGGGGTTTGTGTTGTTTGCCGGCGAGGTAACTTCCCGCGACGACCAAGGGGAATCCCGCCAAAATGCCCGGTGTGATCGGCTCGTTCAGCAACCACACGCCCAGGGTGGTGGCCACCAACAGGTTCACATAGGTAATGAGTGACGAACGACGCGGTCCGATGATTTTGAACAGCTCGAAATACAAGACGAACGCCAACGCCGAACACACCACACCGAGGATGATTACCGCAGCCCACTGGTGCGGTTCGACACCCGCCGACACATCGGCGATCAGCGAGGGAACGGCAACGGGTGTGTAGATCACGGCGACAAAGACCATGGCCAACGCGATAACGGCGAGTGTAGATGTGTCCGCCATCTTGCGCGAGGCGATGACCGGAGCGACCGCGTACCCGATCGCGGTGCCCGCCAGCATAATCACGGGCAGCAGTTCAATGTGGCCGCTCAGAGCGTCCAGACCGATCAGCGATACAACACCAGCGAAGCCGATCACCAATCCCAGGATCGTCAGCGGGTGCCATGCGGCTTTTTCGCCCAAGATTCCCATGATGAACGCCGAGATGAAGGGGATTGTTGTCATCATCAGGCCGACAAAGCTGGTCGAAATCGAGTGTTCCGCCTCGGTAATGAACCACCAGGGGAAGACCATCTCGAGGACAGCGAAAACCAGAACCCATTTCCACTGGCGGAAGGCCTGCACCAACACACCGCGCTTGATGGCGATGGGAATCAGGATCAACGCACCCATGACAACGCGTAACCACACAATGCTCGCCGTGCTGAAGGCCTCGTTCGCAATGGCGATGAAGAAATAGGGGATGCCCCACACTATTCCCGTAGCGAGGAAGTACAAGAGGCCGCGTTGCGTCATACCTTCAGGCTATCGGAGTCGGACCCTGGCCAGGGAACGCAGAAGGCCCGCCATTGCTGACGGGCCTTCTGGATTTGTGGAGACTAGGGGAATCGAACCCCTGACCTCCTGCTTGCAAAGCAGGCGCTCTACCAATTGAGCTAAGTCCCCGGACGGTCCGATTTCTCGAACCTAGTGGGGCTACCAGGACTTGAACCTGGGACCTCTTCGTTATCAGCGAAGCGCTCTAACCACCTGAGCTATAGCCCCAAACCTCAACGAGCGTATCGCGTTTTGCTCGTAAGTCAAAATCCTGGAGTGATATTAAGTTTAGTCGTTCGAGAATGTCACGCGAACACCGCCGGTGATGCGCACAACAACGTTGAACGCTAACGAGCCTACGGCTCCCAGAGCGGTTCCACAAATCAGGTTAACGACCGCGGTGAGTACCGAAAACAGCAGGACCGAGGGGAATGACAAGAGGTCCGACAGTCCGGTTCCGTCGGTTCCCACCATGGCGTTGACCAGTTCGTCGATCTTGCCCAACACTCCGACGACGGTGAGCAGCAACCACGAGAGCAGCGAGACCGCAGCGAGAATGATCGACACGAAGGCCGATACGACGAATGAGTTCTTGACCGCAGACCAGAAGTCAATGTGGACGAGGCGCAGTCCAACCTGCTTGTCGATTTTCTTAGTCACCGTCAGTCACCGCTTCCGTTTCGGTTGATTCGTCCGCATCCTCTGCGTCCGAGTTTGAGTCTAGATTACGCTCCGAGTTTCGCGCGATGGCGAGAATCTGGTCGCCGGCATCCGGCTTGGCAAAGACAACACCCATGGTGTCGCGGCCCTTGGCGGGCACTCCGTCGGCCTGCGAACGGACGACCTTGCCGGATTCCATGATGACCAGAACCTCGTCGTTGTCCTGAACAATCAGTCCACCGGTCAGCCCACCGCGTTCGTCGGTCAGTTTCGCCACCTTGATGCCAAAGCCACCACGGTTCTGAACGCGGTATTGGTCCACGCTGGTGCGCTTGGCAAATCCGGACTCGGTGACAACGAATACGTATCCCTCGTCCGAGATCACGTCGGCGGACAACAGGGTGTCGCCGTCACGCAGGGCAATGCCCTTCACGCCCGCGGTCTTGCGGCCCATGGGACGCAGTGCCGTGTCGTTTGCTTCGAATCGCAGCGACATGCCGTTCTTCGTCACGAGCAGGATTTCGGAAGTCGAATCCACGAGCATTGCCGATACGACCTCGTCGAGGTACGTGTGCATGCCGTCCTCGTCGACAACGAACTGGCCGTCGGCGTCCTTCTGCTTTTCGATTTCGATAGCGAACACTCCACCGGAACGGTTGGTGTTGTATTCCGAGAGCTTGGTCTTCTTGACGAGTCCCTTGCGCGTAGCGAGAACCAGGTACTCAGCGACGTCATAGGCGGGAATGTCCATGATCTGGGCGATGTTTTCGCCGGGCTGCAGTGCCAGAAGGTTGGCAACGTGCTGACCCTTGGCGTCGCGGGCGGCTTCCATGACTTCATAGGTCTTGGTGCGGTACACGCGGCCCTTGTCGGTGAAGAACAACAGCCAGTGGTGGGTGGTTGTCACAAAGAAGTGCTGAACGACGTCATCGGCGCGCAGGTTCGCACCCTTGACTCCCTTGCCACCGCGCTTTTGCGAACGGTAGTTGTCGCTGCGGGTGCGCTTGATGTACCCCGAACGGGTGACGGTAACAACCATTTCCTCTTCGGGAATCAGGTCCTCGTTGCTGACATCGCCACCGAATCCGTACATGATTTCCGAGCGGCGGTCGTCGCCGTACTTGGCCACAACCTCGGTCAGTTCGGCGCTGATGATTTCGCGCTGGCGCACCTCGCTGGCCAAAATTGCCTTGAATTCGGCGATCTGTCGCTCGAGTTCGTCGGCCTGGTCCTGAATCTTTTGACGTTCCAGTGCCGCCAGTCGACGCAACTGCAGGTTGAGGATGGCCATTGCCTGAACGTCGTCGATCGTCAGCAGGTCAATCAGTCCCTGCTTGGCGTCATCGACAGTGGGCGACTTGCGGATCAGGGCGATAACGTCGTCCAGAGCCTCGAGTGCCTTGAGGTATCCGCGCAAGATGTGAGCGTCGGCTTCGGCCTTGTTCAGTCGGAACTGGGTGCGGCGAACGATGACCTCGACCTGGTGGCGAACCCAGTGCGTGATGAACTGGTCGATCGTCAGGGTTCGAGGCACGCCATCGACGATGGCGAGCATGTTGGCACCGAAGTTGTCCTGCAGCTGGGTCATGCGGTACAGGTTGTTGAGCACAACCTTGGCCACGGCGTCACGCTTGAGAACGATGACGAGTCGCTGGCCGGTACGACCACTGGTTTCGTCGCGAATGTCGGCGATTCCCTGGATTTTTTGTTCTTTAACCAGGTCGGCGATCTTGATGGCGAGGTTATCGGGGTTTACCTGATACGGGAGTTCGGTGACAACGAGGCAGGTTCGTCCATTGATTTCCTCGGTCGATACGACGGCACGCATGGTGATCGATCCGTGACCGGTGCGATACGCCTCTTGGATTCCCTTGGTTCCCAGAATCTGGGCGCCGGTGGGGAAGTCGGGGCCCTTGACTCGTTCGAGTATCGCGTCAAGAAGTTCGGTGGGGGTTGCCTCGGGGTTCGCCAGGTGCCACAGCGCGGCATCGGCTACTTCGCGCAGGTTGTGCGGCGGAATGTTGGTCGCCATACCCACGGCGATACCGACGGATCCGTTGACCAACAGGTTGGGGAATCGGGCGGGCAGAACCGAGGGTTCCTGAGTGCGACCGTCATAGTTGTCCTGGAAATCGACGGTGTCTTCGTCAATATCGCGGACCATTTCCATCGCCAGCTGAGCCATGCGAGTTTCGGTGTATCGAGGTGCAGCGGCGCCGTCGTTACCGGGTGAACCAAAGTTTCCCTGGCCCGCAGCCAGCGGGTACCGCAGGCTCCACGGCTGTACCAGTCGAACGAGTGCGTCGTAAATTGCCGAGTCACCGTGCGGGTGGAACTGACCCATGACGTCCCCGACGACACGCGAACACTTCGAGAACGCCTTGTCAGGACGGTATCCGCCGTCGAACATCGCGTAAATCACACGACGGTGCACGGGCTTCAAGCCATCGCGCACATCGGGAAGCGCACGACCCACGATCACGCTCATGGCGTAATCGAGGTAGGAACGCTGCATCTCCATCTGCAGGTCGACCTGCTCGATTCGACCGTTGGGGTTCAGTTCTTCGCTCATCAGTGTTGTCCTTTAATTCCGCCCCTAGATGTCGAGGAAGCGGACATCCTTTGCGTTCTGCTGAATGAAAGTTCGGCGAGCGCCGACGTCCTCGCCCATCAGCGTCGAGAAAACACCGTCCGCGATTGCGGCATCGGACACCGTAACCTGCAACAGCGTGCGGGTTTCGGGGTTCATGGTGGTTTCCCACAGTTCCTGGTGGTTCATTTCACCCAGACCCTTGTAGCGCTGGATTCCGTTGTCCTTGGGAATTCGCTTGCCGTTCGCAAGCCCGTCCTCGAGCAATGCATCGCGTTCGCGATCCGAGTACACGTACTGGTGTTCCGAGTTCGACCACTTCAGTCGATACAACGGCGGCTGTGCCAAATACACATATCCGTGCTCGATCAGCGGGCGCATGTAACGGAACAACAGGGTCAGCAGCAACGTGGTGATGTGCTGGCCATCGACGTCGGCATCGGCCATGAGCACGATCTTGTGATACCGGGCCTTGTCGATGTCGAATTCTTCACCAATGTTGCACCCGAATGCGGTGATCATCCCCTGAATTTCCTGGTTCTGGAGGGCACGGTCGAGTCGCGACTTTTCGACGTTCAGGATCTTGCCGCGCAGCGGCAGGATTGCCTGAGTTTCGGGGTTACGGCCCTGAACGGCCGAGCCGCCGGCCGAGTCACCCTCGACGAGGAAGACTTCGGACAGCGAGGGTTCCTTGGACTGGCAGTCCTTGAGCTTGCCCGGCATGCCGCCGGATTCCAGAAGTCCCTTGCGGCGAGTGTTTTCGCGCGCCTTGCGAGCAGCCATTCGTGCGGTCGCGGCCTGGATTGCCTTGCGAATAATGTCCTTGGCCTCGACCGGGTGACGATCGAACCAGTCACCCAGCACATCGCCGACGACCTTCTGGACGTACGACTTTGCTTCGGTGTTACCCAGCTTGGTTTTGGTCTGACCCTCGAACTGGGGTTCGCCCAACTTGACCGAAATGACGGCCGTCAGGCCTTCGCGCACATCGTCGCCCGACAGGTTTTCATCCTTGTCGCGCAGAATGTTCTTTTCGCGTGCGTAGCGGTTCACCAACGAGGTCAATGCCGCGCGGAAACCTTCCTCGTGCGTTCCACCTTCGTGCGTGTTGATGGTGTTGGCATAGGTGTGGATGCTCTCGGAATACGCGGTCGTCCACTGCATCGCCATTTCCAGCGAAATGCGGCGTTCGGTGTCTTCGGATTCGAACGAGATGATTTCGGGGTGAACGACCTCGATCTTCTTGGCCGAGTTGAGGTATTCGACATAGTCGACCAGTCCACGCTCATAGAGGAACACGTTGGATCGGTTGGTGCCGTCGTCGTTCTGCTCGCGGTGATCGGTCAGTGTGATGGACAGGCCCTTGTTCAGGAACGCCATCTGCTGGAAACGCGTACGCAGGGTTTCGTAATCAAAAACCGTGGTTTCAAAGATTTCCCCGTTGGGCCAGAACGTAATGGTGGTACCCGTTTCCTGGGTGTCACCGGTCTGAGCCAAGGGAGCGTCGGGCACACCATGAGCAAAGGACTGCGACCAGATGTGACCCTGGCGGCGCACCTCGACCTGCAATTTATAGGAGAGCGCGTTGACGACCGACGATCCCACACCGTGCAGACCACCCGAAACCGCGTATCCGCCGCCGCCGAACTTTCCACCGGCGTGCAAAATTGTAAGCACAACCTCGACTGTTGACTTCTTTTCGGTGGGGTGAATATCGACGGGAATTCCACGGCCGTTGTCGACGACGCGAACGCCACCATCGGCAAGGATCGACACATCGATGTGGCTACAGTGACCAGCGAGGGCTTCGTCCACCGAGTTGTCGACGATTTCATAGACGAGGTGGTGCAGGCCGCGCTCGCCCGTGGATCCGATGTACATGCCGGGGCGCTTACGAACGGCTTCGAGTCCCTCGAGGACTTGAATATTTCCTGCACCGTATTCTTCGTTATTTGCCTGGGTTTCGGTATCCGTAGCCATGTGTGTCTCCTGCGCGTCCCAGGCCGAATTTCGGCCCACTTCACTACGTTCAGTCTACCGCGGAGGACCCCCATTTAACCGGAAATTCGCGCTGTAGCGCGCCGAAAGAACGGGTGCAGACCAAAACACGTGGCCTAGCCGTAAGTATCGCGCGGGCCGCGCCATTTGACGGTGCGTGGGCCGTAATTTTGACGAGGTACGCCCGGGCCGATTACGTCGATCTGTTCAATCCCCGCATCGGGAAATCGATTATGAATTTCGGTGGCGATATCCGCGCGCAAAATTCGCAGCTGTGTTGCCCACGCCGACGAGTCACACTGGATCGCTAAAACATCGTCGATGATGTCGGCCTCCGTGTGCGCCGCGACGTCATCGCCGACCACCCCGGCCCAGTTATCGAGGATCGTCGCACGGGCAATATGAATCGCCCAACCCTTGTTCCGAGCATCGTTGTCGAGGATTGTGCCCAGAGTTCTGGGGTCACGTCCCTCGTCAAACGGCATCGATCCCACGATGGGCTTGGGCTTGGGGCGACGAACGCGTTTTTCGCCCTTAAAAATTTCGACGATGTGTAAATACAGCCGTGACGGTTCTTCGGGGGTTTCACTCACGCTCAATCACCCCGCCTGACACGCGATACCTCGTTCCACCCAGGCTGCCGGGGATGCTCGATTCGTCGGCAGCCGTGATGATGATGTGTTCAATATCCCGCAGATGCGCGGCCAATCGTTCCCGGCGAGCACTATCCAGTTCAGAAAACACGTCATCAAGAATGACAACAGGGTCACCCACCGTTGAGGTTTCACGGGTGATATCCACCATGGCCAGCCGCAACGCGATGGCCAACGACCATGCCTCGCCCTGGCTGGAATGCGTCCGGCCGGGCAGGCCATTGAGGGTAATCAGCAGATCGTCACGGTGTGGTCCGACCATAGTCGTTCCACGCTCCCTCTCTTCGGAATGTTTAGCGTGAAACAGTTCCCGAAGTCTCTGCTCAATCTGTGCCGAGGGACAATCCTCGCCCACCGTTTCTTGCATCGTCAGCGCGGCCGCCGCGGAACCCCCGGCAATCGCGACGTAGTCACGCGCGAAATCTGGCGAAATACGGTCAATTATTCGACGCCGCTCTCGGATGATTTGACCCGCGAGGACGATGAGGTTTTCCGTCCACGCCTCGAGAGATGACAGGTCCACATCGGATTTCTGTGATTTCATGCTCTTCAACAGGGTGTTTCGTTGACGTAGCACCCGGTCGTAGTTGCCCAATACACCGGAAAAACGTGCAGTGGACAACGCCAAAACATCATCAAGAAAGTCACGGCGGGCCTGGGGTTCGCCCCGAATGATGTCCATGTCCTCGGGTGCAAACATGACGACGGGCAATAACCGAATCAGATCACGCTTTTTGGCCGGTTGTCCGTTGAGCCGCACCTGATTGGATCCGCTGGATTTCACGGCAACATCGACATCGAGTGTTCGTGAGCCATCGGCGACCCGCATCCGCAGGTGAGCCTCCGATTTTCCGGCCCCCACGAGAGCTGAATCCGCGGAAACGCGGTGTGATTTTCCACGAGCCGCATAGGCAATGGCTTCGACGAAGTTTGTCTTGCCCTGTCCGTTTGATCCGATCAGAATCGACGGCGACGACTCAAAAACAGCAACCTGTTGTTCGTAATTACGCCATGCGGAAAGCTGAACTCCCGCGATTCTCATCGTGTGGCCTAGCGAGGCAGCAGGTTGGGCTGCATCAAATAGCGGTACGAGGTGTGAACCGAGGCATCATCGCGGCTGGTGTGTGCGGTGAACAGCACGGGTCCTGCCTTGCCGGGTTCGCTCGACGAGGTGAATCCCAAGCGAACAAACTGGCTCTGTGCACCGGCAAGCCCATCAATGAACAATTTGGGCTTTAACCAGGCAACAACGGGTTCGCCGACGAGGTGAATGTCGACAGTTTCGGATCCCTGAGCATTTTCGCCGTTGACGGCATCCAGCTGTACGCCGTTTTCATCGAACGAGTAGCGCAGAGCGTTGTCCTTGTCGATGACCAGTGACACACGACGGGTGGCATCGATCAGTTCGGATGCCGAGACAATCGCAAACGATTCGCCGTGACCCTTGTCATCGAGCAAACGACGAACATTGGGGAACATTCCCTTGCCCAGGCTCGAGGTTACGACCTTGTCACCGGCCGACAACGCAATGATTTCCTTTTCGCCACTGGTGTACAGCGAAATTGTGACTTCATCATTCTGGTGGAACATCTTGCCGACTTCGGTGAGAACCCGAGCAGGGACCAGAACCTGCATGGGCTCGGTAATTCCCGACTTTTTCCACGCAATGTCGCGCGACGCGATTCGGTACTTGTCTGTAGCGGTAAACGAGATCGTGTCGGCCGACAATTCGACGGAAATGTTTCCGATCGCGGGCTGTCCGTCATCGCGCAATGCCGCAACACCGACCTGAGCAATTGCCTGAGCAAAGTCTTCGCCGTCAATTGTTCCCACCGTGGGAGGCAATTCCGGAAGGTTGGGGTAATCCGCTACAGGCATTGTGGCCAACGAGAACTTAGCGGATCCAGAAGCAATGGCCAGCTTGCCCTCAACGAGGCTCAAGGTCACCTGTTCGTGGGGCAGACGGCTGACGATATCGGAAATCATTTTTCCGGAAACCAAAACGACACCGGGAGCATCGATTTCGGCAGCAATGGTGGTTTTTGTCGACACGTCGTGATCAAACGACGAGAGTTCAACGGCATCGGCCGTGGCTTCGATGCGGATACCCGACAGCAGTGGGTTGGAATTCTTTCCCACGATGAGTTTGGTTGCAAAAATAATCGCGGACGCCAGGACGTCCTTGTTCGATTGGAATTTCACGATTTACCTCTTGTCATTCAGGTGGTGTCTAATTCTGACACAGCGGGCGGACAATCAAAATGCCGTTTCGTTATTTATCCGAGCCTCTTCTGTAAGTAAAGACTCATACTCTTAACATCGGTGGATATGTGGATAACTTCGGTGGATAGTTGATATCTGGCTGAACTACATCCGTGAAAGTTGTCCAAAACCTGTGTGGAGTTTGGGAAGAACCGGTGAGTAACAGCAACGAGGTTCGAGGTTTTACACAGGAAAAAGTTTTTTTCCACGAATTTGCGGCAGTTTTCCACAACTCTGGGGATAAAGCTGTGGGATACGAGCTGTTAACGCTTGGATTGCTTGATTATTTGGGTCAGATCGGTGACCTGGTTGTAGATCGACCGACGCTCTTTCATCAAGTCCGCAATCTTTTTATTCGCATACATGACCGTGGTGTGGTCGCGATCCAGTAACTGTCCAATCTTGGGCAACGAGAGCGACGTCAGCTCGCGACACAAATACATTGCAATTTGTCGTGCGGTCGCAATACCTGCTGCGCGAGAAGGACCATACAAATCGTTGATGGACAACTCGAAATATTGGGCGGTCTGTTCAATGATTTCGACCGGAGAAATGTCGCCATCTTCCAGTGTGATCATGTCCTTGAGAATTGTGTGGACCAGACCCAGGTCAACGGGGACCCGGTTGAGGTTGGCAAAAGCCGTGACGCGGATCAACGTGCCCTCGAGTTCACGAATATTCGACGACACCTTTGTTGCAATGTATTCGAGGACGTCGTCATCGATACCAAGGTGCTCGTTGATTGCCTTTTTTCGCAAAATTGCAATACGTGTCTCGAGGTCGGGCGCCTGAATATCCGTAATCAAACCCCACCCAAATCGGCTGCGCATGCGATCTTCAAAACCGGTGAGCTGTTTCGGTGGCAGGTCGCTGGTGATGACGACCTGTTTTCCGTGCTCGTGCAGAGTATTAAATGTGTGGAAGAACGTGTCCTGCGTGGCATCCTTGCCTTGCAAAAACTGAATGTCATCGATGAGCAACACGTCAACCTCGCGGTAACGCGCATTGAAGGCGGCCATTTGGTTTGCTGCAATGGAATTGATGTAGTCGTTCGTGAATTCTTCACTCGATACATAGCGAACCTTGACGCCGGGGAAAAGCCCCTGGGCGTAATGTCCGATTGCGTGCAACAAGTGGGTCTTGCCCAAACCTGATCCACCATAGATAAAGAGTGGGTTGTACGCCTTCGCCGGTGATTCACCGACGGCGAGCGCAGCCGCGTGGGCAAAGCGATTCGACGGGCCGATCACAAAGTTGTCGAATGTGTATTTTGCATTCAACCGGGCTTCGGTGGGAACCGATGTGCGGCGTGCGTCGACCGTGTGATTTTCTTCGGCAACCACAGGAATCACCGACGTGATGTTGTCAATGTCGTCGTTGTCGCGGATGGCGGGGTTCACCACCAACGAAAAACCGGTGATTGTTTCTCCGTCAATTCCTGCAAGCGCAACCAATAGGGGCTCGCGGGCACGCGACTCGAGCATGTCGCGGGTGAAATCGGATTCGACTTCGAGATACAGGTTTCCCGACAGGATTCCTTGAGGGACGGCCAATTCGATGAATCCCAGCAGCTGCGGGGTGATCCGATTGTCGCGCGACAAAACGTCGATGACCTCGCGCCACAGGTTGGAAAGTGATTCGTTAATTGGGGTGTCCATAATTCGAAGGATTGGTTGGGGATAACTCTGTTCATATTATCGTTCAGAGGCGTGTCGTCTAGCCCCTGGCAGAAAATTTGTGGATAATCCGACGCTTCGGTTTGACGAATAGCAAATTCTCGCCTACAGTTATCAGGTTGCCCATAGGCAAAAATCTTTCCCCTAGTGAATTCGGCCAACGGCCGAGGAGAACACAATGTCGAAGCGTACTTTCCAGCCCAACAACCGCCGTCGCGCCAAGGTGCACGGTTTCCGTCTGCGCATGCGTACCCGTGCGGGTCGCGCGATCCTCGCTGCACGTCGCGGCAAGGGACGCAAGGAACTGACAGTTTAATTTTCTGCGATGCTCGCGAAGGTCAATCGCATTGTTGATGCGGCCGGTTTTCGCAGAGTTATGCGCAACGGTCGCAAAATAACGACCCCCCATCTGGTGATGTATGTCGCTCCCTTCGCGGGAACGGCCCCCCAGGTGGGGTTTGTTGTTTCCGGAAAGTATGGCAATGCCATCGCCCGAAACACCGTCCGTCGTCGTCTTCGCGCCTTGGCGGGTGAGCTGATTCGATTGCATTCCCTGGGCTCGGACCTTGTAATTCGTGTTCGCGCCGATGCGGGCACCCCAACCTGGGACGAGCTGGGCCTGGAATTACAGGAAATTTCTCTCAACGCATCCAATCGGAACCACGGATGAGCGCCGTCGATCACCTTGTGTTGGCTCCGCGTAACGCCGGTGTCGCCCTTTTGCTGGTGTACCGCAAGGTTGTGTCCCCGTTGTATGGCCAGGTGTGCCGTTACCACCCCAGCTGTTCGGCGTATGGGCTGGGATCTGTCCAACAGTTTGGTCTGATCCGCGGTTCTTTCATGGCCGCGTGGCGAATCCTGCGCTGTAATCCGTGGGCGCGTGGCGGAATTGATGATGTACCTGACAGAATGGAGGGGAATTTTCCCCTCTCTCGGTTTGGCTTTGTATTACCGAAACAGAAAGACGTTCCATGAACATTTTTGACATGATCCTGTGGCCCATTAAGTGGGCTATTGAGCTGTTGCTCGTGGGATTCCACACCGGTTTGACCACTCTGGGCCTTGACGCCGCCGATGGTTGGACCTGGGTCCTGTCGATTGTCGGCCTGGTTATCGTCGTTCGCGCTGCTCTGATTCCCATCTTTGTTAAGCAGATCAAGAGCCAGCGCAAAATGCTGGAGATCCAACCAGAACTGAAGAAAATTCAGGACAAGTACAAGGGTAAGCGTGATCAGTTCTCTCGCGAGGCAATGACCCGCGAAACTATGGCCCTGTACGGCGAGCACAAGACCTCCCCCTTTGCTTCGTGCCTCCCCCTTCTCATCCAGATGCCAATTTTCTTCGGTCTGTTCTACACGTTGAGCAACGCGGCACAGGAACTGGCGGGTGTCGGTCTTCTCAGCCCTGAACTGGCCAAGAGCTTTGGTGAAGCGACCATTTTTGGCACCGCTGGCCTCGCCTCCTCGATGTCCACCGCTGACGGCAATGTCACCATCCTCGTTGTCGCAGGAATCATGGTTGTCGTAATGACGGCTTCACAGTTCATCACTCAGAAGCAGATCATGTCCAAGAACCAGTCGGACGCTATGAAGGAAAGCCCGATGTACAAGCAGCAGCAGATCTTGCTGTACATCCTGCCCCTCGTCTTCCTGTTCTCTGGCTGGGCATTCCCCCTCGGCGTCATGTTCTACTGGCTTGTGTCGAACATCTGGACCATGGTTCAGCAGTTCATTGTGATCCGCAACATGCCCACCCCCGGTTCGCAGGCACACCGCGAATGGGAGGCCCGTAACGCCAAGAAGGCAGCTCGTAAGGGCCTGCCCACCATCACCGAGGCACCCAGCGAAACCGCTGAAGAAGCCAAGCCCGTACAGCGCCAGCAGCCCGTGAGCAAGGCGCGCGCAAAGAAGCAGCAAGGAAAGAAGTAATGACAAACTCCCCCGAAACCACCGCAGATACTGCGGAAATCGCCGCTGACTACATCGAAGCATTCCTGGACATCGCTGACCTCGATGGCGATCTGGAAATGGAAAACTCCAACGGTCGCGACTACATCTCAATCGTTGCCGGCGAGAACAACGACCTCTCGGCGCTGTCGCGCGGCGATGTTGTGTCTTCTCTGCAGGAACTCACGCGTCTGGCCGTTCACACGCGCACCGGCGAATTCTCGCGCCTGATTCTGGATGTTGGCGGTTCACGCGACGCCCGTGCACAGGAACTGGAGCGCATTGTGGATCGCGCCGTAGAGCGCATCGAAGGCGGTGCTGCATCGGCCGCACTCCCCCCGATGTCTTCGTACGAACGCAAACTGGTCCACGACGCCGTCGCAGAGCGCGGCTTTGTCTCTCACTCCGAGGGTGAAGGCGCAGACCGCCACACCGTCATCACTCGGGCATAGTTTCACGTGAAACATTTCGACGCCGAGGAAGAGCCGGCGTGCGCTGCAGCGCTCTTCGGTGACGAAATCGCTCGCGCACGACGTTTTGCAGAGAATTTGATTCATGAAGGCGAAGAACGTGGGTTGATTGGCCCCGACGAGCCAGCACGGCTGTGGTCGCGTCACGTGGTTAATTGCGTCCTATTGGCCCCCGAACTGGGACAATCACACTCTGAGCGCCGGCTGCGAGTCGCCGATATTGGCAGTGGAGCCGGTCTTCCCGGGCTTGTTCTGGCAATTGCTCGTCCCGACATCGACTTCACCCTGATCGAGCCACTCGAGCGTCGTACGCGTTGGTTGCGCGAGCAGGTAGAGGACCTGCAACTCGACAACGTCGAGGTATTTACCGGTCGTGCCGAAGATTACCCCAACAAACAGGCATTTGATGTGGTCACGGCGCGAGCCGTCAAGGCGCTAAAGACCTTGATCCCCATGATTTCACCCTTGGTTGCACTCGGCGGAAGCATCAAACTGCTCAAGGGCGCCCGTATCGACGATGAAATTTCGGCTGCAACACGCCAGATTTCTCGATTCGCACTGACGGACATCTCCACCGCAGTATTGGGCGAGGGTGTCGTCCCCGAACCCACCCGAATGTTTTCCGCAACCCTCTCGCGCTAACAACTTTCCACAAGCCATGTTTCACGTGAAACATTTGTCGGTGGTTGGTGGTAATTTCGTCATGACGAACACATGAACGAAATCGCGGAGGACATAGTGCAGAACAACGGTATTTCGGCGGGAAATAACACCGAACGCGTTGGTGCACTCTCAACCCCCATTGCCGACGAGCTGATGGACCTCAGCCGTCGACGTGTTGCATTACGGGATAAAACCGCCCCACTGCCCTCAAAAACCCGCGTTATTGCTGTGTCTAACCAGAAGGGCGGGGTGGGCAAGACCACGTCGACCGTCAACCTCGCCGCCGCCTTGGCCGATTTGGGTGCAAAAGTCGTCGTCATTGACCTCGATCCACAGGGAAACGCGTCCACGGCGCTGGGAATCGAACATAATGCGACAATTCAGGGCACGTATGAAACACTGCACGGTGCCACAACCTTGGGATCGGTGCTGCGACAGAGCCAGCAACACCCGAACCTGTGGTGTGCGCCCGCCACGATTAACCTTGCCGGTGCGGAAATCGAACTGGTTCCCCAGGGGAATCGCGAGTTCCGACTGCGCGACGCGATCACCGAATACATCGCCGCGTCGACACAGCCTCCTCACTACATTTTTATTGACTGCCCTCCCTCACTGGGCCTGCTGACCATTAATGCTTTGGTCGCGGCAGACGAGGTGTTGGTGCCAATCCAGGCCGAATACTATGCACTCGAGGGTGTCACCATGCTGTGGAACAACATCGCCATGGTTGCCCAGAGCCTGAATCCTCGCGTCCACATCTCGACAATCCTTTTGACCATGGTCGATGCACGCACCAATTTGTCGCGTGAGGTCGAGGCCGAAGTCCGTTCACACTTCCCCACGCAGGTACTGACCGCCGTAATTCCGCGCTCCGTGCGTGTTTCCGAAGCCCCCAGTCACCAGCAGACAGTGATTGGGTACGACAACAACTCCAGTGGCGCACTGTCGTACCGCGAAGCGGCCATCGAAATCGCAGAACGGGCCACCCCCGCGCCTGCAGAAGCCGTTACCCCTGGCGTACAGGAAAACAGCTCGACCGAAATTCCCACGGATCAGTAACAGGAAACGAGAAACCTCATGGCAACGAAACGCACCGGTCTGGGACAAGGCATTGGCGCCCTCATTCCCACCGCACCCGTGGGTGAACGCCCGATCGACCAGTTTTTTGGCGGCGCACCCGTAGTGGACAACAACTTGGCTCCCGTCCCCGGCGCCAGTTTCCAACTCATCAACCCCAACGACGTGGTCCCCAACCGCGCACAGCCTCGTACCGAGTTCCGCCCCGAAGAATTGGCCGAACTCGAGCATTCGATTCGTGAATTTGGCGTACTTCAGCCAATTGTGGTGCGCCCACTGGAGAACCCTCAGCCCGGTGCGCGTTACGAACTCGTCATGGGCGAACGCCGTCTGCGCGCCTCGAAGGCCGTTGGGCTCGTAGAAATGCCCGCAGTTATCCGCGATACCAAAGATGTCGACATGTTGCGCGACGCGCTGCTGGAGAACATCCACCGCGCCCAACTGAACGCATTGGAAGAGGCTTCGGCCTATCAGCAGCTGATCGAAGATTTTGGGATTACCCAGGAGGAGCTCGCACAGCGAATCGGCCGCTCGCGCCCCCAGGTCACCAACACTCTGCGTCTCTTGCGCCTCCCGGAAAAAGTTCAGCAGCGTGTAGCAGCTGGTGTGCTGTCGGCCGGTCATGCGCGCGCAATACTCTCGCTGGGTGACCGCGACATGATGGAACGACTTGCCACCAAGATCATCAACGAGGACCTCTCGGTGCGCGAGGCCGAGGCTACCGCTGCAGTAATGGCCGGACGCCCTGCACCGGGAACCAAGGCCACGCCGCGAGCAGGTGGACGAACTGACTTCCTGACTGAGGTTGCGGGGCGACTGGGTGACAAACTCAATACACGGGTTAGCGTCAAGCTGTCGAAGTCCAAGGGATCGATTACCATTGACTTTGCGACGATTGCTGACCTGAACCGTATCGTCGCCGAGATCGAAGGCGGGAACTAAAGCGGCTCTGACCGGGTCTTTTTCTGAAATTACACGAATACACGATCACGAGTTCGACGTAGGTTCAGACGCCCAGTCCACGGCGGAGGGAAGTAGTTGTTGCTGGTTGTCAGTGGAACCATCTGTTGCTGGTTGTCAGTGGCCGCAGCTGGTGGCGGTTGTGAGCGGAATCACAGCGTTACCGCAACGGTGGCCGCTGCAGTAGTGCACCTGCCGGGGGATTCTCGGTGCGGGGTGATGTGCGGTCAACGGCTGACGGACAAACCTGTCGGACGGAATCCCGTCGAATGTTGCTGACGGATTCGGCTTACGGACGAATCTGTCGGATGGAATCCTGTCGAATGGCTCTGACGGACTCGGCTTACGGACGAATCTGTCGAATAGCGCTGACGGACAGCGGCTTACGGACGAATCTGTCGGACGAAACCCGTCGAATAACTCTGATGGACTACGGCTGACGGACAGCGGCTGACGGATGAAACCAGCGGAACGGATTTCACATAGAACCTTGACGGAAAAATCCAGCGGACAGCGGCCGGCGGACGGAAACCGACGGACAGCGGCTGACAGATAGAACCCTGTCGGACGAATCTGTCGGACGGAATCCCATCGCAACATCCTGACGGTCTGGCGTACAGGCGAATTACCGTTCGGTAAGCGCCGCCGTCACGAGGCCCCGAAAAGCGCTAGGCCGTGAAGGCGTCCTGCACTAAACCGGCGAATGCGGCACCGGGATCGATCTGTTCGGCCTCGAGGGCCAGAGCAACGGTCGAGGTGTCTGTCAGACCGGGGCTGACGCTGGCCTCGAGGAACCACGGAACGCCGTTGCCGTCAACGATCAGGTCGACGCGCGAGATGTGGCCGAGGCCCAACGCCTCGTGAACAAGCAACGCGGTGTCGTGTACGGCTGCCGAAATGGCGGCATCGAGGCGCGCAGGAGCATAAAAACGCGTCTCGCCGGCGTTGTAACGCTCTTCAAAGCCATAAAAGCCGCTCAGTGGCTCAATCTCTACGGCGGGCAGGACTGTACGCCCAGCGGCCGTCTGTAGGACGGTCACACAGACCTCGGTGCCCACGATTTGGCGTTCGATGAGGGCTTGGTCGCTGTATGTGTAGGCGTGCACTAGCCCGCGGCGCAGTTCGTCGAGCGAATCAACCATCGAAACACCCTGTGCGGATCCCCCACGTGCCGGCTTGACGGCAACGGGGAAACCGAAACTGTCGGCAATTACCGATAAAACACCCTCGGCACCCAGTTCACGGAATGCATCGCGGGTCAGGGTCAACGAATTGGGGGTGGCAACACCGGCGCGTTCAACAACGGTCTTTGCCGAGGGCTTGTCCCAGGCCAGACGGGTGGCGGCGGCATTGGATCCCACGGTGGGAATGCCCAAAGTCTCGAGAATTCCCAGCAACGAGCCGTCTTCGCCGCTGGTTCCATGCAGCACGGGCCAAATGACGTCGGGACGATCGGCAATGAGCGAAGGAATCAGGGCGGCGTCCGAGTCGCGCAGGTCCACACGCAGTCCGTGCTTGGCCAGCGCTTCGGCCAGCAGACGGCCGGAGGTCAGAGAGATGTCGCGTTCATGCGAGATACCGCCGGCGAGTACGGCGACACGAGGGGTTGAGTTCACGGGGGCTCCTTACGCGAGGTCCGGTGGTGGTGAAACGACGTGTGACAACTGGGTGACGTCGGCAATCGGGGGCGAGAAGGTGTCAAAGAGCTCGGATTCTTGGCGAATTACCTCGGACAGGCGCCGAACGCCCTCGCGGATGTCGTCCTCGGTGGGATAACAGAACGCCAAGCGAATGTTGGAACGTCCCAGACCGTTCGTGTAGAACGCCGTTCCCGGGGTGTAGGCCACAAGTTCGCTGACCGCACGCGGCAGCATCGCCTTGGAATCCAGGTATTCGGGCAGGGATAACCACACATAAAAGCCACCGTTGGGTTCGGTGCGGTGGAAACCGGGCAGATACTCATCCAAGGCGCCCAGCATGGCATCGCGACGGTTGCGATACAGCCCGCGGAAGACATCAATTTGTGCCTTCCAATCGGATGTTGCGAGGTAGTCGCTGATAACCATCTGGGTGAGGGCGCTGGGGCACAGAATCGCGGATTCCGCGGCCAAGACCAACTTTTCTCGGATTGCGTGGGGGGCGAGAGCCCAACCGACGCGGAATCCGGGGGCAAACATTTTGGAGAACGACCCCAGGTACACGATTCCGTCGTCGTCGATCGAGCGCATGGCATCGGGCGAGGGTGTGTCGAACCACAGCAGGCCGTAGGGGTTGTCCTCGATGATGAGAATCTTGTGCCGTTTGGCGATTTCGATCAAGCGGGGGCGACGTTCCGCGCTGAGCGTCACTCCGGAAGGATTCTGGAAGTTGGGGATCAGGTACAGCAGTTTCAGGGTTTTGCCCGCAGCTTGCGCGCGCGCAATTGCATCCTCGAGTGCCTCGGGGATCATGCCCTCTTCGTCGGTCTCGACATGCTGAACATCGGCCTGATACGAACGGAAAATGCCGAGTGCGCCCAAATAGCTGGGTGATTCGGCAAAAACGACGTCACCTTCGTCAATGAACAGCTTGGTAATCAGGTCAAGGGCCTGCTGTGAGCCCGTGGTGATGACAAGGTTGTTGGCGCTCGCCGTGATGCCCTCGAGTGCACAAACTTCGAGAATCTGCTCGCGCAAGACGGGGAGCCCCTGGCCGGAACCGTATTGCAGGGCCGCGGCACCCTGTTCACGCATGACCTTGGTCATCGTGTTGGTGATCAGGTCCAGGGGAAGCGCCGAAACGGCGGGCATTCCACCGGCGAGCGACACGACCTCGGGGCGGGATGCCACCGCGAACAGGGCACGAACTTCGCTGGCGCTCAGACCGGATGTGCGCTCGGCGTAATGACCACGCCAATCGTCGAGGGTTGTCCCTTGTGTTCCCGAAGTCACGGGATTATCAGCCGATAAAGTCAGCAAGATCCGCTTCAAGAGCGGGCCTCGGCTTTGCGCCGGTGATTGACTTCACAACCTCGCCGTTCTGGAACACCTTCATGGCGGGAATGTTGAGAATGTTGTATTCGGCGGCGAGGTCGGGGTAATCGTCCACATTGAGCTTGACGATGTCGATCTTGTCGGCGTGTGCCTCGGCAATGGCGTCAAGGATGGGCGAAACCGCGCGGCAGGGACCACACCAGGGGGCCCAGAAGTCCACGATGACGGGCTTGGCGTTCTGCAAAACTTCGGCGGCAAATGTTGCGTCGGTGACATCGCGGGCGGCGCTCATGGTGTGTCCTCTCAGTGGTGGTTCGAGTCTAACGAAATTTAGTGAGCAGATTCGAGGAAGTGCTGAGCATCCAGTGCCGCCACTGCACCACTGCCGGCGGCGGTGATGGCCTGACGGTAGGTGGGGTCGATGACGTCGCCGGCCGCGAAAACACCGGAAAGGTTGGTGCGCGAGCTGCGACCGTCGACCGCAATGGTGCCGTCTGCAGTGAGCTCGACCTGGCCCGCAACGAGGTCGGTGCGGGGGTCGGCGCCGATTGCGACGAACAGACCATCCAGCGCCAATTCGCGGGTCGCGCCGGTCGAATCGGTCAGTTCAACGCCCGAAACTTGGTCGGTACCACGGATTCCGGTCACCGTGACGCCGGTGACGAACTCGATCTTGGGGTCGCCCTGCGCGCGAGTCAGCATGGCGGGCGATGCACGGAAGTTGTCGCTGCGGTGCAGGATGTACACCTTGTCGGCGAAACGGGTGAGGAAGGTGGCTTCTTCCATGGCCGAGTCCCCGCCACCGACGACGGCAACGGTGCGCTTACGGAAGAAAGCACCATCGCAGGTTGCACACCACGAGACACCGAATCCGCTGAGGCGCGCCTCGTCATCAAGGCCCAGACGACGATATTCGCTGCCGGTCGAGATGATGACGGCGCGGGATTCCACGACATCGCCGTTTCCGAGGGTGACCTTTTTGATGTCACCGGTCAGGTCGACGCTGACGGCATCGTCGAACACCAGTTCGGCGCCGTGGCGTTCGGCCTGGGCCTGCATGTTCATCATGAGTTCGGGACCCATGACGCCTTCGGGGAAGCCGGGGAAGTTGTCGACCTCGGTCGTGTTCATCAGGTCGCCACCCATTTTGACGCTCGAGGTAATCACGAGGGGCTTGAGTTCGGCACGAGCCGCATAGATCGCGGCGGTGTAACCGGAGGGACCGGAACCAATAATGATGAGATCGCGCATTGCGAATCCTTTCGACGCAGAGTCAATCAAAGTTTAGACGGCGATATTCCCGTAGGTCGCGGCTGGCCTCGGTTCGGCGGATTTACGGGCCGAATTGTTAGGCTGTGTGACGAAAGGCTGTGATAGTCATGGTGAACTTGGGTCGTTCACATCGTGTGTCGGGGGCTTCCGCGTCCGTTCGGGGCGAGGACGTTGTCCTCGGTAAATCCCGGCGCTCGGCGTCACCCACCGCGGGAGTCCTGTTCGGATTGCTCGGTGTTGTGTCGTTCTCGTTGAGTTTGCCGATGACGGGATTTGCCCTGCAGAGCTTCCCCAGCTTGTTTGTGGGTGCGGGCCGCGCTGTAGTGGCGGCCATTTTGGCGATCATCGTCCTGTCGGCCACGCGCTCTGCGATTCCGAACCTGCGCCAGTTCGCGCGAATTGGCGTGGTTGCCGCCGGAGTAGTCGTGGGTTTCCCCTTCTTTACGTCCTATGCGCTGCAATACGTCCCCTCGTCGCACGGCGCGGTCATTATCGGGTTACTGCCCGCGATGACTGCGGTTGCGGCCGTGATTCGAGGGCGCGAGCGTCCGTCGCGCGTGTTCTGGATTGCCGCCGTGCTGGGCGCCACCTCGGTAATGACCTTTTCCGCTATTACACACGAGGGCGGCTGGGGGATTTCTCTCGCTGACCTGCTGTTGGTGGGCGCCGTGCTGTGTGCGGCGATGGGGTACGCCGAGGGCGGATTACTGTCACGGGAAATCGGCTCGTGGCAGACCATCAGCTGGGCATTGGTCGTTTCGCTGCCGTTCATGGTGCCGTTGGCCATCGTCAGCCTCGATAGTTTCACGTGGAACGTCACCCCTCAGGCCTGGCTGGGATTCGCGTATTTGTCCGCCGTCAGCATGTTCCTGGGTTTCTTTGCCTGGTATCGAGGCCTCGCCATCGGCCCGATCACACGGGTCAGCCAAATCCAATTGGTGCAACCCGTGCTGACAATCCTGTGGGCCGCACTGTTTTTTGGGGAGAAAGTGGGTGCCGTCGTGTGGATTGCGGCCGCCGCCGTGGTGATGTGGGCCGCAGTGGCCGTGAGGGCTCGAATCAATTCGGCCCAGTCACGCCGTTAGCGTCGTCGAAGCCCCGACACGATGGCCCCCATGTGTGGGTCGCGCAGCAGCATCAGTGTTCCGGCGTATCCCAGCGACATCACCGCACCCACCCCGGCGAGAATCAACAGCGTTGTCGTCATAGACCCAAAGCCGAAGTGCTGACCGAGGTAGCGGTCGATGCTGAAACCCAGGGCTGTGAGGGTCAGGAATCCCGCAATCACGGCAACCACCGCGGCACTGGCGAACCGGATGCTGTGACGCATCAATTCGCGCAGACCAACCGAACCCAAGCGGCGACGCAACAGTGCGACCAAGAGTGCCGCTTGAATGAGTCCCACGGCGCTGGTCAATAGCGCCAATTCGCGGGCGATATGACCACTGTTGCCCGCACCGATCAGCAGGGCGCCGGCAATGAACACGCTGGAGTGCACGATCTGAACCAGGAACGGGGTCCGAGTGTCCTCGAGTGCATAGAAAATGCGCTGCAGAACAAAGACGACGCTGAAGGGAACGAGTCCGATCGCAAAACCTGCCAGAACGGTCGCCATTTCGACGACGGTTTCCGGTTCGGACGAGAATACGGCCGAGATGGGGACGCTGAGGGTCACGATTCCCGCGGTGGCAAGGAACATGAACAGGCCGATGCGTGAAATAGATTCCACAATGTCGCGGGACAGCGATTCCCAACGGCCGTCACGCACGTCGGCGCTCATGCGGGTGAAGTATGCGGTGGCCAATGACACCGTGGCCACCGAGTGGGGCAACATGAACACCAGCCACGAAAAACGCAGTACGGCGATAGCGGGTTGACCGTCGGCCGATGCGATCGACGCCACATTGGTCTGTACCAGTCCCGCGATCTGGGTGATGATGATCATCCCGAAGGTCCAACCGGCAAGTTGGCTGGCACGACGCAGTCCCACCCCACGGAAGTGGAAATCGGGGGAGAACTGCACACCCGCGCGGCGCAGGAAGAGGAACAGGATTGTGGCCTGGGCGGCGACACCCAGCGTCGCGGTCCCGGCCAACATGGCAATGGGACCCGCGGTCCACCAACCGGCATCGTGATACGAGTTCCAGAATGGCGTGACACCGGGGTCGGCGGGAAAAGCCGCGGTCAACGCCAACATTCCCGCAATAGCGATGAGGTTGTTGACGACCGGAGCCCACGTAAACGGACCGAATACACCGCGGGCGTTGAGCACTTCACCCAGCAGCGCATAGACGGCATAGAACAGAATTTGCGGCAGACACCACCAGGCAAAGGCGGTGGCAAGAGCAAGGGATTCCCCGTCAAAACCCGCACTCGAGCCTTGACCCGCATACAGCGAGACCAGAACAGGGGCGCTCGCCGTAGCGATCACGGCCACCCCGCCGAACACCAGCAGTCCCAGGGTCAGCAGTTTGTTGATGTACCGGGCTCCGCCATCATCGTGCTGGCTGGCGCGCACAATCTGGGGCACGAGAACCGCACTGAGCACACCGCCCGCCACAATCGCATAAATATTGTTGGGTAACTGATTCGCCAGCGCAAAGGCGTCGGCACCCTGCCCCACGGTACCCAGCGTCTGCGCCAACACGACGGCACTGATGAAACCGAGGATTCGGGACACCACGGTGCCCGACGCCAACAACAGGCTGGAACGGCCAATATTGCCCGCCGTCATCGGTTATCCCTGCGGCGACGGAGGGTGCGCACGACTCCCAGGGCGAGCACGGTGACAACCACCGCACCAAAACTGACAATCGTCAGGGTTTCCCACTGCGCCGATGCCGAAATATCGAATCGGGTCACCGTACCCATGGGCACACCGGAGGGGGTCTGCAGCTTCATGGTCAGTTCGGTGCTGCCGTTGGACACAACCTGGAGCGGAACAGTCACACGCGTCGATGAATGCGCGGACACCGTAACCATCTGAGAGGGCTGTGACACGGTGACGATTGCGGACTTCGAGCGCGCCTTGAGATTCACGGTCACATCGGTGTCGCTGTCGTTCACCACGGTCACCGGAAAGGCGGTCTGGCTGGCCAAGATCGTGTACGCACTGGCTTCGACGATGCGAATTTGGCGTTCCGATTCGTTGCTGCCCAGCTTGTATTCGGTGTCGGCTGTGGCAAAACCACCCGATTCCCCGACGGAACTGAGGGCCGCAAGGTGTCGCAGTCGCGGAAACAGCAGCACGGTGGGGTCGGCACCGATGGTCGAAAACGCCCGATCCCGGCGCAGTCGGGTAAAAATCGAGTTGAGAGCCTTTTGGTCCGCAAACTTGTGAAAGGCCAGGTCGCGACCAATGTCGGCGACGTTCAGCGGAACCACAGGGGTCAACGTGACCTGATCATTGCCGCTGATGATGCGCAACAAGGCGCGGACTCGAGCCACATCGAGCGATTCCGTTTCGAGGGCAAACCAAATGCTGCCCGATCGTCCCGCAGCAATCAGTGCTCGAGCGGTTTGGGAAACGTTTGTTGTGGATTCGTGGCGGACAGCCTCTGAGGCGCGGGCCGTGGCCGCCGAGGACAGCACCTGACGCGTGCCCGTGTAATCGGTGTCGTCGAACAGCAGGGTGTCGTATCCCAAACCGGCCAGTTTCGATGCGGCACCTTCGGGGATTACCGCTCCCGAAACCCAGCCGGTGATTTCGGTCGGGGCCTGCCCCGACAGTTCGGCCAGCTCGGATGCCCCGATGCGGTCGGTGGGTTGTGTCGAGATCAGCAGCATGGGGTCGGCGTTGGCCCACGGCAACAGGATGAGGTTTGCCTCGGTGATGATGGTGGTCTGCCAGTCGGCGACGGCGTCCGGAACGGAGTCGCCCAGCGCCTCGATGCTGGCGAGGATTCGACTGTCGACCGCCACAGTGACATCGAATTCGACGGCAAGGTCGGCCAGGGCGGTGAACTCACCGGTCGGCGAGGTCGCCTCGACGAGTTCAGCCTCGGTCATCAGTTGGTGGCTGGGTTCGCTGAGGATCGGCAGCACGATTCCCATGCTCGAGGCGCCCGAGGCGGTCGCCGCCGTCGCACTTGATGCGGGGATGACGGTAAGACCCGTGACCGCCCCAACGAGCGCCATACTTGTGGCGACTCGGGCAGCCGCGCGGATTCGCGAAACGACCGTCGACATGGTGGTAAGTCTAGACTGTGGCGTTATGAAGAGCGTGGCAGATGCAGTGGAATACCTGACAACCCGTTCGACCGAAGAACCGCTGAAAACCTTGGCAGAGCGCTTTGCTCACGAGGGTTTCGAGCTGGCGCTTGTCGGCGGACCGGTGCGGGATGCGTTCCTGGGCCGCGCCATCACCGACCTCGATTTGACCACCAATGCTCGGCCCGACGACATCCTTCGAATCGTGTCGCCCGTCGCCGAAGCCACCTGGGATGTGGGCCGGGATTTTGGCACCATCGCCGCCCGCGTGCATGGCGAGCAGGTCGAAATCACGACCTACCGTTCCGATATCTATGACGGTTCCACGCGCAAACCCGCCGTGACCTTTGGCGACAGCATCGAGGGCGACCTGATGCGCCGCGACTTCACCATGAACGCGATGGCGCTGACCCTGCCGGGACTGAACCTCGTCGACCCTCACAATGGGCTCAACGATTTGCTCGACGGCGTGCTGCGCACACCGGGCGCCGCCGTGGATTCGTTCGCTGATGACCCATTGCGCATGATGCGCGCCGCCCGTTTCCTGTCGCAACTGGGTGTCGAACCTCACGAGGACGTGGTGGCGGCCATGACCGCCGAGGCGCACACCATCGCGAATATTTCTGCCGAGCGCGTGCGCGACGAACTGGTGAAACTGTTGGCGACCGCTCATCCCGAACCGGGCCTGCGACTGTTGGTCGACACGGGGATTGCCGAATTGGTACTGCCTGAACTGCCCGCCTTGAAATTGCAGGTCGACGAACACGCCCATCACAAGGACGTGTATGAGCACACGATCACGGTCGTCAATCAGTACATCGAGATCGAACAGTCGCGCCACGGTGCACGAAACCCCGATATTGCGGGTCGACTGGCCGCGTTGCTGCATGACTGCGGCAAGCCGGCGACGAAAAAGGTCGAGTCGGGCGGGGCCGTTAGTTTTCACCACCACGACGTTGTCGGAGCCAAGATCGCACGGAAGCGCCTCGTCGCCCTGCGTTTTGACAACGACACGATCGACCGGGTCACACACCTAATCGAACACCACCTGCGTTTCTTCGGGTACAGCGATTCCAGTTGGACCGATTCGGCCGTCCGACGTTATGTCCGCGACGCCGGCGAGGGACTCGAACAACTGCACATTCTTACCCGTGCCGACGTGACCACGCGAAACCGGCGCAAGGCCGACAAGCTCAGCGGCGCCTATGACGATCTCGAACGCCGCATTGCGGAAATTCGGGAACAGGAAGAGCTGGATTCGATCCGCCCCGACCTGAACGGTGAACAAATTATGCAGATTCTCGAGGTGGGTCCCGGGCGAATTATCGGCGAGGCCTATCGATTCCTCTTGGATCTGCGCCTCGATGAGGGGCCGCTGGACGAAGAAACCGCGACCCGTCGACTGCGGGAATGGGCGGCCTCCCGCTTGTCTTAAGCGGAAAACACCTGTAGCCTTGGAAAGTTGCGCATTCGTGTGCGCAGCACAAGGTGTTAACCCTCCTGCTACAGAACGTCTGTAGCCGTTGAGTCCAGAGGAGGTGGGTTATCTATGCATCCTTATGAACTGATGGTGATTCTCGACCCAGAGGTCGATGAGCGCACTGTTCAGCCCAGCTTGGAGAAGTTTCTCTCGGTTGTGACCAAAGATGGTGGTTCTGTCGAAAGCCTCGACATTTGGGGCCGTCGCCGTCTTGCCTACGAAATCCAGAAGAAGTCTGAGGGCATCTACGCTGTGGTGAACTTCACCGCAGAGCCCGCGACCACTGCGGAACTCGAGCGTCAGCTTCGCCTGTCGGAGTCGATCATGCGTACCAAGGTTCTTCGCGCTGACGAGGCAGTTGCACGTATCGCTGCAGCCGCCGCCCCCGCAGTAGAAGCCGAGTAGGGCCATGGCGAACGACACGGTCATCACGGTTGTGGGTAACCTCACGGCCGACCCTGAGCTTCGCTTCACCCAGGGTGGTGTTGCAGTGGCGAACTTCACCATTGCGTCCACCCCTCGCACTTTCGACCGCGCAAGCAACGAATGGAAAGACGGCGAGCCGCTCTTCCTTCGTGCCAGCGTATGGCGCGAATTCGCCGAGCACGTTGCCGGTTCGCTGACGAAGGGTTCGCGCGTTCTCGCAACGGGCCGCCTGAAGCAGCGTTCCTACGAGACGAAAGAGGGCGAAAAGCGCACCTCGATCGAGCTCGAGATTGACGAAATCGGTCCCTCGCTCCGTTACGCAACCGCAAACGTTACCCGGAGTGTCGGAGGCTCAGCGCCTCGCGGCGATTCGTCCTCGTGGGCTTCGCAGCCTGCCGGTGGCGACGCATGGGGTCAGCCCGAAGCAGAGGCTTGGCCCGCTGCTAGCGACTCGTACCCCGACGACACCCCGTTCTAAACAACTTTCACTCTAAGGAAATCACTATGGCTGGAAAAGCAAGCGGCGACCGCCGCAAGCCCCGCGTCGGAAAGGGAGCGAAGACCGCTGCCCCCGCACGCCCCATCAAGATTGACGTCATTGACTACAAGGACGTCGCAACTCTCCGCAAGTTCGTCTCGGAGCGCGGAAAGATCCGTTCGCGTCGTATTACCGGCGTTTCGGTTCAGGAACAGCGCCTGATCGCTCGCGCAGTGAAGAACGCCCGTGAAATGGCTCTTCTTCCCTACGCCGGTGCAGGACGATAGGGGAACATCATGGCAAAGGTTATTCTCACCAACGAGGTCTCGGGTCTGGGTTCAGCCGGCGACGTCGTCGAGGTTAAGAACGGTTATGCACGTAACTACCTTCTTCCCCAGGGCTTCGCAGTAGCGTGGTCGCGCGGTGGCGAGAAGCAGGTTGCGGACATCAAGCAGGCCCGTGTCGCTCGTGAACTGGCTTCGGTCGAGGACGCACAGGCACTCAAGGCAGCAATCGAAGCCAAGCCCGTCACGGTTCGCGTGAAGGCTGGCGCCGAAGGTCGCCTCTTTGGTTCGGTCAAGACCGGTGACATCGCAGACGCAATTTCGGCTGCTGGCGTTGGCTCGGTTGACAAGCGCACCATCGAAATCGCCGGCGCGATCAAGTCGACCGGTTCGTTCGAGGCCACCGTGAAGCTTCACGAGGGTGTCGTCGCAAACATCGCACTGAAGGTTGTTGCCGCAAAGTAATCACCCCGGTGCTGAGGGCCCGTGGAATTCGTTCCACGGGCCCTTTTTCGTGCCCTGATTGCCCCGTTTTGTGTACTCAGTCCACCTCAATTAGGGCTTTACCGCTGGGGAAAAGTTAAAGGTTCAAGCACAACTTTAAACATTCTTTTCCACACAGCGTGAAACTGTAAAACAGGCGGTCAGGTGGCTTTTTGCGAAATTCGCTTGATTGTTTATCCCCAGCTCTCAACAGGTTGTGCACAAGGTTATGCGGCGTGGTTCACAGGTTTATCACAGACTTATCCACAGGCTCGTTTGCGTGGGGGTAACAGAGCCTCTAGCCTCAAAGGAGCGGAGCTCTGTGGGCCCAGTTGGGCCGTGTCGGAGCCATCTGAGACACTCGAATTACCGCCGCTTCACCTATCAAAGGACACACGTGTTAGAACCGAACATGGACTTCGCCGAGGAACCCGCCGGCGAGCGTCGCGTTCCGCCGCACGATGTGAGTGCCGAAATGAGCACACTCGGCGGCATGCTGATGTCCAAGGATGCGGTCGGCGAGGTCATGGAATATGTGAAGGGTGTCGACTTCTACCTTCCCAAGCACGAGATCATCTTTAATGCCATCGTCAACCTCTTTGGTCGTGCCGAACCGACCGATGTCGTCACCGTCACCAACGAACTGACCAAAACGGGTCTATTGCAGAAGATCGGTGGCGCAAACTATCTGCACACGCTGATCAACTTTGTGCCCACCGCCGCCAACGCCGGGTATTACGCCGAAATCGTTGCCGACAAGGCAATTCTGCGCAAGCTCGTTGAATCGGGTACCCGCATTACCCAGCTGGGATACGCCGCCGAGGGTGAACCGGTCAAACTGGTGGACGAAGCTCAGGCCGACATTTTTAACATCGGCAAGGGTGCGAAATCACAGGAAGCCGTCAAAATTGGCGAGGCGTGGGAAAACGTAGTCGACGAAATCGAACGTGCCGCGGGAAACACGAACGACGGTGTCACCGGTGTTCCCACAGGATTCCGTGAACTCGACGAACTGACCCACGGTTTCCAGCCCGGTCAGCTGATTCTCATCGCGGCCCGACCCGGTATCGGTAAGTCGACCCTCGCACTGGACATCGCGCGCGGGGCCTCGGTAAAGCACGATCAGTCCGTCGTCTTCTTTTCGCTGGAAATGTCCCGCGGTGAAATCGCGATGCGTTTGATGTCGGCGGAAACCCGCATCTATTTGAACAAGATCCGCAGCGGAAATATCGACCAGCGTGGTTGGTCGGAAATCGCCAAGGTGCACGCCAAGCTCAACCAGGCTCCGCTGTATATCGATGACAGCGCCAACTTGACCCTCGTCGAAATCCGTTCGAAGTGCCGCCGATTGAAGCAGCAAATGGGCCTCAAAATGATCGTTATCGACTATTTGCAGCTGCTGACCAGCGGTAAAAAGGTCGAAAGCCGTCAGCAAGAGGTCTCGGAATTCTCGCGTTCGCTCAAGTTGCTGGCCAAGGAACTGGGCGTGCCCATCATCGCGCTGTCACAGTTGAACCGTGGCTCGGAAAACCGCGAGAACAAGAAACCGCAGCTGTCGGACCTGCGTGAGTCGGGTTCGCTGGAACAGGATGCCGACATCGTGATCCTGCTGGAACGCGATCCGTATGCCGACCAGGCGATGGAAAACGCCAACGACACCGTTCTGCACGTCGCCAAGCACCGTAACGGACAGACCAAGGAACTCACGGTTCTGTTCGAGGGTGGATTCTCGCGCTTCTCGGAAATGGCGCAAATCTAACGGGTTTATGCTGAAGGGGTCGAAAGGTTATCGTGACCCGTAAAGAAATTCTGAGGCACGCCGCGGTTCTGGCCTATCCCCTCACGGGGCTGGTAGTGGGCATGATCATCACTTTCACCCAGCACCACGCGCTTGCACTCGGTGTTTGGGGCTACCTCGTCATCTCGGCGGCCTCGGTCGTAACTGGATTGGTGACCGCAACCGGTCGCCACCTCGTGACTCTGGGCGCTCAGGTCATCGTCGTCGCCGGCTCGGTCATCCTGTTGACCGTCGGATGGCAGCCGTCCGTGCTTCTGGTCATCGCTCTGGTCGCGACAATTTCGCTATTGCAATGGATGCGCGGTCCCTCAAACATCACCCTGCGCAGCAGCCTGATTTTTCTGTCGCTGCCGATTGCCGTGGGCATCGCCGCTGGGACCGAGGTCGCAATCGTCGGCGTCATTGGAGCATGGGCGATAATTATGGGAGTGTTCACCACCCTGGCGCATATCGATACCGTACGCACCGCAGCAAAGGAACTTCAGCATGGCTAATCGCGACAAGACCCGTCCCGCCGAACTCATTGGGCTGTCCGCGGCCATCGGTGGTTTCATCGGTTTGATCACCCTGATGGTGACTCGCGACCTGACGTTCTCGGCCGTATTCGGTGGCCTGTTCTTCATCACGTCGCTGGTCGTGCTGGCCATGATTGTGCTGACCATCAGCCCCACCTTGCCGCAGAACAAGGGCGACTCGGCACACGACTAGTCGCCGATTCCTCTAAACGCGGGGATCAGGCCAGACAGAAACCGACGGCTCGGCCGTCAGGGACTAGGCCAGAAAGTCGACGAGCGAATCGGCGACACCGACATACGTGGCCGGGGTCAAGGCGCGGAGTCGAGCCTTGCCGTCCTCGCTCATGTCCAACCCATCGATGAACGAACCCAGATCGGCGGCCGTCAGACGCTGTCCGCGGGTTAGGTTCTTCAGCAACTCGTAGGGGTTGTCGATGGTCGTCGTGCCGGCCACGCGCTCGGCGCGCAGGGCGGTCTGGATTGCTTCGCCCAGGACTTCCTGGTTGTCGTCGAGGTCGGCCAACAGGGCCGCACGGTTCAACGACACCTCGTGCAGACCGCGGAAAATGTTCGACAGGGCCAAAACTGCGTGACCCAGGGCCACGCCAAAGTTACGCTGCGTGGTCGAGTCGGTGAGGTCGCGCTGCATGCGCGAAGTGACGAGGGTCGACGCCAGAGATTCGCACAACGCGTTCGACAGTTCGAGGTTCGCCTCGGCGTTCTCGAATCGAATCGGGTTGACCTTGTGGGGCATCGTCGACGAGCCAGTGGCGCCCGCGACGGGAATCTGGGTGAGGTAGCCCAACGAGATGTAGGTCCAGACATCGGTGCACAGATTGTGCAGCACGCGGTTGACATGAGCGATGCGGGACAGGATCTGTGCCTGGGTGTCGTGCGACTCGATCTGGGTGGTCAGGGGGTTCCATTCCAGACCCAGGTGGGTGACGAATTCGCGGGATTCTGATACCCAGTCGATGTCCGGTGCTGCAGCATAGTGAGCCGAGAAAGTTCCGGTGGCTCCCGAGAACTTGCCGGTCAGGGCCACCTGGTCGACGCTGTCGACGAGTCGGGTGATGCGGTGAACGAAGACGGCGAGTTCCTTGCCAAAAGTGGTGGGTGTCGCGGGCTGGCCGTGGGTGCGGGCCAGCATCGGGGCGTCGCGGTAATCGCGGGCCAGTTCGGCGAGCCGGTCGATTACCTGCTGAACGGCGGGACGCCACACGGTGCGAACGGCCTTGTTCAGGGTGATTCCGTAGGACAGGTTGTTGATGTCCTCGCTGGTGCACGCAAAGTGAGTCAGTTCGGCGAGGCGACCCAGACCCAAGCGGTCAAGGTGCTCGCGCACGAGGTACTCAACGGCCTTGACGTCGTGGCGAGTGGTGGCCTCGAAGTGGGCAATTCGTGCGACGTCCTCGTCACCGAAGTTCGTGACGACCTCACGCAACGAGGCGGCCTCGGCCTCGGTAATGCTCGTGCCAAAAATGCCTCGCGATGCCAGGTGGATCAGCCATTCGACCTCCACCTCCACGCGTGCGTGGTTGAGTCCCGCCTCGGAGAGGAAGGCGCCAAGGTCGCTGACCGAGTCACGGTAGCGTCCATCGAGAGGGGAAAGGGGCTGTACAGAGAGGCTCATGCCTCAATTCTCTCGTATTTTCCACAGTCGTGGCGTCAGCGCTGTTATCCGCACGGCACCACAAAACTCCGATCCGGCCGGCGACGACCTGTCATCCTGCCGGTGGAGGTGAAACATGCTGAACGGGTGGGGAACGACGGTCCGGCTGGAGGACGCGTTGTGTGACGCGGCCACGTTGGTGCGTCGCGCCCTCGCTCACGAGGGCTGGGATGGGCCCAGTCGTGAGGCGTTCGACCAGCAGTGCGAAACCTGGGCGCACGAGCTGACGATTCTGGCGCAGAATTGTGCCGCAGCGGCTGCCGTAACCGAAACCACGAGGGCGACCGCCACCGCGATGTCCCTGGGGCTGCCAATTTCGTCGAACACCGGATCAATCCGGGGTTTTTCACCATGATGCTTGTGTCTGTGGGGCGCTCGCGGTTGGCCTTCACCACCGAATGTGTCACGGCGATTGTCGGGGAATTGCGAATGGCATTGCGGGCCATCACGGTGGCACAGAACTTTCGGGGCGGCCCGTATGCGTCGGCAGGCTACACCGACGACGTGTTGCTGACCGGACGGGTGAACAGCGTAACGGCGCGGATTGCCGACACAATTTCGGTGCTGGAGAACATGGCTATGGTCATGGATTCCCGCGAATTCGACCGAGTCGCGGCCCTGCGGTCTCAGTCCGTCGCCCTTCCAACCGCGTGGCCCGCGATGCTGGGCGTTCTGTGGGCGGCCGGAAACTCGAGGGAATCCATCACGGGGTTACGGCACGTGTCGTCGACGGTGATACCCCTGATTCCGAGGACCGCCGTCGCACCCGGTGCGGTTACCGTTGCCGCAGTGGACACCACCGTGGTGGGGCCGCCGCAATCCTTGGCGGAACGAGTGGCCCGGATCCCCACGGGGGACGAACGAATTCGCATCGAAAAATACGGGTCGGGGGCGACCGCCGAATTCGAGGTCTATATCGCGGGCACGGACTCGATTACGGATTCCACGAAGCCGTTCGCGTTGAGTTCGAATTTCGCATTGGCCACAAGTCAGCATTCCGATTCCCTGACGGCGGTCACGCTGGCGTTACGACGAGCGGGTGCGGGCCCCGAGAACCCGTTGGTCGTGACGGGCCACTCGCAGGGCGGACTGATTGCCATGGCTCTGGCGAATTCGGAGGAATGGAATGTCCGAGGAATTGTGACCGCGGGAACGCCAGTGGAATTGCTGCCGACACCTCAGGGGGTGCCTATGGTTCACCTGGAACATCTGGAGGACCCCGTTGTGGCGTTGGGCGGGCACCCCGGTGCCGATCGCGGCGAAACCTGGCTCGCTCCGTCGCCTGCGGGGGAACGACTGATGGGCGCACACGCCGCCACGGGCTATGTCGAAACAGCACGAGAAGTCGATGCTCGTCCCAGCGAATTCGTCGACCGCGTACTATCCCGATGGCAGGGTTACGGCGTGGGCACGGCCACCCTGTATTCGGCGGTTAACGGCGTCCGATCACCGGGCGGATGATGACACCGAGAATCCAGTTGCACAGAGACAGCACGAGCGACCCCAGAACGGCCCAGCCGAAACCATCAATGATGAGACCGAATCCCAGCGCGTCAGAGATCGCAGCCACCAACAGCAACAGCGAGCCGTTGATCACCAGAGCCACGAGACCCAGGGTGAGGATGTAAATCGGGAAGGCAACGATGCGAATAAACGTGCCAATAACGCCGTTCACAATGCTGAAAATTAGGGCAACCACCAGGTAGGTCAGCACGAGGTCGCTGTCACCGGGGCCAAAGGGCACCATGCTGATGCCGTCAACAAAGAAGTCGGCAACCCACAGGCCGGCGGCATTGATAAGAATTCCGATGACTAAACGAACCATGACCTCAACCCTAAACCACCGCGGCCGGCAGGTTTAGGCTGTCAGGGTGAACCTTTTCAACGCCGATAGTGGAATTCAAATCCGCCCCGAAATCCGCGCACTGCCCGCATACAAGCAGGGACGACCCGCGGCTGCGGATGCGTTCAAACTGTCATCGAACGAGAACCCGTTCCCCACACCCCAGTACGTGCTCGACGCCATCGACCAGGCGACAATTCTGCGATACCCCGAATCCACGTCCCGCGTGCTGCGCGAACGGCTCGCGCAGATGTGGTCGTGCGATGTGGACGAGGTCATCGTCGGCGCTGGATCCGTCTCGTTGTTGTACCAACTGATTCTGGCTGTTGCCGGTCCCGGGGACGAGGTTGTTTTCGCGTGGCGTTCGTTTGAGGCCTATCCCTGGCTCACCACGGTTGCAGGAGCCACCAGAATCCAGGTTCCCAACGATTCGGACCACCGACACGACCTCGACGCTATGGCCGCCGCGATCACCGATCGCACCCGCGCGGTGATTGTGTGTTCACCGAATAACCCGACGGGCGCCGCGGTCACGACGTCGGAATTCCACACCTTTATGTCCAAGGTTCCCGCCTCGGTTCTCGTCATCCTCGACGAGGCCTATGCCGAGTTCTCGCACGACCCTGAGGTGGTGTGTGGAAAGAAGATCAAGGGCCAGTACCCCAACCTGGTCACGCTGCGCACTTTCAGCAAGGCCTACGGTTTGGCCGGTCTGCGCATCGGGTACGGAATCGGCCCATTAGATATTGTGCAGGCGGCGACGTCGACCGCAATCCCCATGGTCGTGACCGAACAGGCGCAGCGCGCGGCGCTCGCCGTCTTGGACCACAACGACGACGCCATGGTGGTAGTCGCCGATATCTGCGAACGCCGTGACCGGGTGTGGCGCGAGCTCGTGGATCAGGGATGGTCCGTTCCTCAGCCTCACGGCAACTTTGTGTGGTTGCCGACGGGCGACGACACCGCACGTATCGCCGAATTGTTCGAGCAGGGCGGAATCGTCACTCGAGTGTTTGCGGGCGAGGGCATCCGAATCACCATTGGCGAGCCTGAATCTGTCGATGTTCTCCTAAGAATCGCGCAGGAGATTGTGTCTCAGTAACTACTGAGCGGGGTATTTCAGGGATAGATTGGGCTCTATGCCGTATACCGACGCGACTCTTCAGCTGTTGACGACGGAGGGAACGCTGGTCGACAATGACCGCGTTGCCCCGTACCGTCACCTTGTCGATGCCCTTTCCGACGAGCAATTGCAGGACTTTTACCGCAACATGGCCGTTACTCGCCGCTTTGATATCGAGGCGGGCAACCTGCAACGCCAGGGTCAGTTGGCGCTGTGGATTCCCAGCCTCGGCCAGGAGGCCGCACAGGTGGGTTCCGCCTTTGCGTCCCGACCCCAGGACACGATCTTTCCCTCGTACCGCGAACACGCGATTGCGCGTATTCGTGGCATCGACCCCATCCACATCATCGAACTGCTGCGCGGTGTGACGAACGGCGGGTGGAACCCCAACGATTCCAAGTTCCGCCTGTACACGCTGGTGCTGGGAACCCAGACCCTTCATGCGGCCGGTTACGCCATGGGTCTCAACTTTGACGGCAAGGTGGGCACGGGCGCAGTCGACACCGACGAGGCGGTCATGGTGTACTTCGGTGACGGTTCGTCGTCCGAGGGTGACGTGAACGAGGCGATGGTGTTCGCGCAGAGCTACCAGGCCCCGCTCGTGTTCTTCTTGCAGAACAACCAGTACGCCATCTCGGTTCCGGTGGAACGCCAGTCGCGCAGCCCGCTGTATCAGCGCGGTGAAGGTTTCGGCATCGATTCGTACCAGATCGATGGCAACGACGTCCTCATCTCGTATGCGGTGACCCGTCACGCTCTGGACACCGCTCGTGCGGGCGAGGGCCCTCGCTGGATCGAGGCTCAGACCTATCGTCTGGGCGCTCACACGACCAGTGACGACCCCACCAAGTACCGCAAACAAGAGGAAGAGGACTACTGGCGTCAGCGTGACCCGATTGCCCGCTTCGAACTGTTCCTTCGCGCACGCGGTGCATCCGAGGCGTTCTTTGCCGAGGTGAAGCAGGAGGGCGAGGACCTCGCCGCAGATATCCGTACCCGCACCCTGGCGCTGACCGCTCCGGCGGCCCACACAATTTTCCAGCACGTCTATTCCGACGAGCACCCGCTGATGGCTGCGCAACAGCAGTGGTTGGCCGACTACGAGGCATCGTTTGGGGGTGCGGAATGAGCGAACAGCTGTCGATGGCCAAGGCCATCAACTTGGGCCTGAGGAAGGCCATGCAGGACAACGACCGTGTCATCTTGATGGGTGAAGACATCGGAACTCTGGGTGGTGTGTTTCGTGTCACCGAGGGCTTGAAGGTCGAATTCGGCGAGAACCGCGTCCTCGACACCCCTCTGGCCGAGTCGGGCATCGTGGGTACCGCCATTGGTTTGGCGATGGCCGGTTTCCGCCCCGTGTGTGAAATTCAGTTCGATGGTTTCGTGTTCCCCGCCTTCGACCAGATCGTGTCCCAGTTGGCCAAGCAGACCGCACGACACCAGGGCGACCAGTCGTTCCCCGTCGTCATCCGCATCCCTTACGGCGGGCACATTGGCGCGGTGGAACACCACCAGGAAAGCCCCGAGGCGTATTTCGCTCACACCGCCGGTTTGCGTGTGATGTCGCCGGCGACGCCGAGCGACGGGTACCACATGATCCAGCAGGCGATCGCGTCGAACGACCCCGTGATTTTCCTCGAACCCAAGGCGCGCTATTGGCCCAAGGGCGAGGTCGACGTAACCCAGACCCCCGCCCCGGTGTATCAGTCCCGAGTGGTGCGCACCGGAACCGATGCCACGCTGGTCGGCCACGGTGGGATGGTGTCGATGCTGTTGGACGCCGCTGAGCTGGCTGCGACCGAGGGCCGTTCGCTCGAGGTCATCGACCTGCGTTCGCTGTCGCCCATCGACTATGACCCGATTGTGGCGTCGGTCGGCAAGACCGGTCGTTTGGTCGTCGCCCAGGAAGCCCCCGGCAATGTCAGCGTTGGGTCGGAAATCGCGGCCACCGTCTCGGAACGAGCCTTCTTCTCGTTGGAGGCTCCGGTTCAGCGGGTCAGCGGTTTTGACACGCCTTTCCCCCCGGCGAACCTTGAGTCCACCTACCTGCCCGACGTTGACCGCATCTTGGATGCGGTCGACCGAGCCTTGGCGTATTAGGAGTAATCGTGGCGATTGTTGACTTTCTGCTTCCCGATGTGGGCGAGGGCCTGACCGAGGCCGAGATTGTGTCGTGGCGCGTCACGGTAGGCGATGTTGTGGCCATCAACGACGTGCTGGTCGAGATCGAGACCGCGAAGTCGCTCGTCGAGCTGCCGTCCCCGTTTGCGGGGACCATTTCGGCGTTGCTGGTTCAGGAGGGCGAAACCGTCGCCGTCGGCACGGTGATTATTCAAGCCGAATCGGATGCCGCAATGCCGGCGCCGTTGCACTCGGCTCCCGCCGCCCCCGCGCCCGCCGCGCCCGCTGCCGAGAAGGCGGAACCGGTCCTGGTCGGTTACGGCTCGCAGGGCCACGCGGTGTCCCGTCGCGGTCAGCGCACGGCACCACAGGCCGCCGCCGCTGCACCCCAGACACCTGCAGCAGCTCCGGTCGCCGTCGCAGCCCCCTCGATTCCCGCCCCCGTTGTGGCGGTACCCGTCGGCGCGACCACTGTGCTGGCCAAGCCCCCCGTACGCAAGTTGGCCAAGGAGTTGAAGGTTGACTTGGCGCACTGTGTAGCTACCGGCGCACATGGCGAGGTCACGCGCGAGGACGTCATCCGACAGTCCGAGGTGACGACGGTGTTCCGCAACATCGAAACCCCCGCATGGCCCGCCGAGCGCGAGGAACGAATTCCTGTCAAGGGCGTTCGCAAGGCGATCGCATCGGCCATGGTGAAGTCGATGTTCGAGGCCCCGCACGTGTCGGTTTTCGTCGATGTCGATGCCACTCGCACCATGGAATTCGTCAAGCGCCTGAAGAACTCCCCCGATTTCGCGGGCGTTCGCGTATCGCCGCTGTTGGTCATGGCCCGTGCGGTGATGTGGGCCGTTCAACGCAACCCCACCGTGAACTCGTCGTGGTCGGACACCGAAATCACGGTGCACCACTATGTGAACCTCGGAATTGCCGCGGCGACTCCGCGTGGTCTGATTGTGCCGAACATCAAGGAAGCTCAGTCACTGAAGCTGCGTGACCTGGCCGTCGAACTGGAAAAGCTGGTCGTCACGGCACGTGATGGCAAGACCACCCCAGCCGAGATGTCGAACGGCACCATTACCATCACGAACCTCGGTTCGTTTGGCGTGGACACGGGTACCCCGATTCTGAACCCCGGTGAGGTCTCGATTGTTGCCCTGGGCACTATCAAGCAAAAGCCGTGGGTTGTGGACGGCGAGGTGCAGGTTCGTTATGTCACAACTCTGGGTGCCAGTTTCGATCACCGCGTCGTCGATGGCGATGTGGCGAGCCGCTTCCTGGCGGACATCGCGTCGATCGTCGAGGAGCCCGCGCTTCTGCTCGACTAGCCTTATTGCGAATAATTCGCAATAGAGGTACCCTGACGGCATGAATACTTTTCTTGCCGAGGCCGGTCACACCGAAGGACTTCCGTTTTGGGAAGAAGTGTGGTCGATCGTGTCGGACCCAGCACACATCATCGCCGAGCTGTCCTGGCAACTGGTGTTTGACGGATTGTTCGTGGCCTTTATTTATGGCGTCCTCGTGAAGCGCATCATCATTCCCCGACTGCGCAAACAGATTCACGAGGAACTCGACGAAGAACACGGCATCGAACACCACGACGACCACATCCACATCTCGGGCATCGACAACCACAACGACGACAAGCACGACGACGACAAGCGTTAACTCATGCAGCGCGACACCAAACAGCGCCAGGCAATCCGTGCCGCATTGGCACGTCACGCCGGTTTTCGATCGGCGGCCGAATTGCACGAATTACTCGGCGAAGGCGCCCCCTCGCTGGCGACGGTCTATCGAACAGTGCAGGCATTGGCGGGAACGGGCGAAGCCGAAACCCTGATCCGAGGCGCGGAAACCGTGTACCGCATCTGTGCGCCGGAACACCATCACCACCTGTTGTGCACCGAGTGCGGTACCGCAACCGACATCGCCGCGGACGAGATCGAGGCGTGGGCCACGCGAACATCCCGCGAACACGGCTATCGATTGACCCACCACACCATTGAATTACGCGGTGTGTGCGCCCAGTGTCAGGCCTAACCGTGTTGCATTTGGGCTAAAACTCCCGTAACCTTGAAAAGTTGAGCACACCGTGCTCGCTCTTGTACATGGCCGTGGCAACACGGGACATGTGCCGACAAGTGATCTTGGGTAGGAAAAAATTTTTCCTACGGTAACCAATCAGGAGGAAACCATGGCAGCAACCTGCCAGGTGACCGGAGCCGTACCCGGCTTTGGGCACAACATTTCACACTCGCACCGTCGCACCAAGCGACGTTTCGACCCCAACATCCAGAAGAAGACCTACTGGGTGCCGTCCTTGGGACGCAAGGTCACGTTGACCTTGTCGGCTAAGGGAATCAAGACCATCGACGCACGCGGAATTGACTCCGTAATGCGCGACCTGATCGCACGTGGGGAGAAGTTCTAATGGCTAAGAAGTCACAGGACGTACGTCCTATCATCAAGATGCGTTCGACCGCAGGCACTGGTTACACCTATGTAACCAAGAAGAACCGTCGTAACGACCCCGACCGTCTCGTACTGAAGAAGTACGACCCGGTAATCCGTAAGCATGTCGAATTCCGAGAGGAGCGCTAACCATGGCGAAGAAGAGCAAGATTGCGAAGAACGAAATGCGCAAGGTCATCGTCGAGCGTTACGCAGAAAAGCGTCTCGAACTGAAGAAGGCCTTGATCGACCCCAACGGCACTCCCGAATCGCGTGAGGCTGCACGCCTCGGCCTTCAGAAGCTGCCCCGCAACGCATCGCCGATCCGCGTCCGCTCGCGTGACGCAATCGACGGCCGCCCCCGTGGTGTGCTCTCGAAGTTCGGCATCTCGCGTGTCCGTTTCCGAGAAATGGCACACCGTGGCGAATTGCCTGGAGTTACCAAGTCTTCTTGGTAGTCTTTAGCAAGCGTTAACGGGAATTCGTTCCCGCTAGCACCCTAACCAATCAGTCTCAGGAGGACTCGAAATGAACCGTTCCGAGCTTGTCGCTGCTGTAGCAGCTGCATCGGGTCAGAGCCAGACCGCCGTCAACGGCGTACTCGACGCTCTTTTCGCAACCGTGTCGGCCGAAGTTGCCAAGGGCAACAAGGTCACCGTTCCTGGTTGGGTCGCTTTCGAGCGCACCAGCCGCGCCGCTCGTACGGGTCGCAACCCTCAGACCGGTGAAGCAATCCAGATTGCCGCTTCGAAGAGCGTCAAGGTTTCGGCTGGATCGAAGCTCAAGGCTGCTGTTAAGTAGTTCTGACAATGTAAAGGGGCGGGAGCGCAAGCTCTCGCCCCTTTTACTTTTGCCCTAGGCTCAAAGGGTGAGCGTGAAAAAGTTCCTGTGGGTCAGTGTGGGCATTGTTGCCTCGGCCCTGGGGCTGTGGTTGTCACTCGTATGGGGTGGCGGAGCGGCGCCGTTGCCATTGACCGATCCCGGTGAAACCGTGCGGTACGGGTTGCCTGTGGCGAAACTCATCGTCTCGATCTCGGGGGCACTGGTTATCGGTGGGCTCATGCTGCGACTGTGGGCGCTGCCCGACGGCGCACCCGCGCAGCGTGTTCTGACCCTGGTTCAGATCGGAACGGGCGGATGGGTTTTGTCCCTCGTCGCCTTCGGGTTGCTGTCGTTCCTGTCGGTCTACGCGACGCCGTTGTCAGCGGACGCGGGATTCACAGACAATCTGCAGTTCTTTACGTTCAGCACGGAACTCGGCCAGCTGATGTTGATTTCCACGGGACTCGTTGTTGTCGTCAGTGTCCTCGTGGCGCTGACCTCTCATGTGTGGTGGAATGCCCTAGCCTTTGTGCTGTCCGTCGCTGCATTGTGGCCGTTCGCCGAGATGGCCCACTCGGGCGGAAGCGCGGACCACAGCGTCGCCGTCAGCGCCCTGATTCTGCACATTCTGTTTATCTCGATCTGGGTGGGCGGGCTGGTTGCTCTGGTGGTCGCACTGATGGCCGGTGCGCACACTCGACACACGATTTCCCGCTATTCCAGCCTCGCGCTCGTGTCCTTTGTCGTGGTCGCGGGCTCGGGTTTCGCCAGTTCATGGGTTCGCATTGGAACCCTCGACAACCTGTTTGCGACGGCGTACGGTCAGATCGTCCTTCTTAAACTTGCCCTGACCATCGGCCTGGGCGCAATGGGTGTGCTGTATCGCGTGCGCGCGATTCCCCGCCTGGGGCGTCACAACGGTCGAATCATCCAACTCTTTGTCGTCGAGACCGTCATCATGCTCGCCACCGTCGGTGTAGCGACAGGACTGGGCCGCACCGAAACACCCGTGAACGACACCGCCGATGGCACCATGACGGCGGCAGAAATCCTGACGGGACGGGTGGTTCCCGAACCCTGGAGTCTGGAACAGGCCGTCACCTCGTGGCGCCTCGATCCGATTTGGGTCATGTTCGCCCTCATCACAACGTGGTGGTATTTGGCCGGGGTTCGCCGGATGATGCGACGCGGTGACCATTGGCCGATTTCGCGCACCCTCAACTGGATTTTCGCGATGGCGGTTCTCGTCTATGCCACGGGCGGCGGCGTGGCCGTGTACGGAGAATACCTGTTCAGTGTGCACATGATTGGGCACATGCTGTTGACCATGATGGTCCCCATCAGCATTGTTCTGGCCGCACCGGTCACCCTCATCATGCGGGCGGTACAACCGCGTCATGACGGCTCGATGGGTGGCCGTGAATGGGTCTTGGGCATCGTGCATTCTCGCTGGGTGTCGATCGTCGGACATCCGCTGATTGCGACAACAGTGTTCGCGCTGTCTCTTATCGTGTTCTATTACTCGACTCTGCTGTCTTGGGCGACGACCACACACTTGGGGCACGAATGGATGGTCGTGCACTTCCTCGTCGGTGGCTATCTGTTCATCCAGGCGTTGATTGGCATCGACCCGACACCTCATCGCACGCCATACCCTGTCCGGTTCATTCTGCTGATGGGCACCATGGTGTTCCACGCTTTCTTTGGCCTGTCACTGATGATGGGCGAGAGCCTGTTGATTCCCGAATGGTACGGAGCCATGGGCCGCACGTGGGGCGACGACCCTCTGACGGACCAGCAGGTCGGCGGCGGGATCGCCTGGGGTGTGGGCGAGGTCCCCACGTTGGTGCTGTCGGCGATGGTCGCCTTGTCGTGGGTGCGTTCGGATTCCCGCGAACAAAAACGGGGCGATCGCAAGGCGCAGCGCGACGGTGACGCCGACCTGAACGACTACAACGCCATGCTCGAACGGCTCGCCCAGCGCGACGCTCGCACCAATACTGACCGTTAGTCGGTCACGGTATTCAGCACCGTCACCCGCGGTGAGTCCGTATTGAGCCCGGTCACGCGGGCGACAACACTCAACTGCTGGCGGGTGCCGACCGGAAACAGTGCGCCTGTGGCGTTATCGACGAGGGTCGCCTCGAGTTCCACGACACCGGTACCCCGCACCGTCCACGCACCGTCAGCGATATCCCCCGCTGTGCGTGAAAAACGCAACGCGGGGTAGTCCACAATCGTCCAGCGGGGTCCGTCGTGGATGCTGTTGTCGGTTTGTGCGCCGAACGGGCACTGCACGGGGAACATCACGGACTGCGTTGCGCAATCATCGAGGTACGTGACGATGGCATCGGTGACCGTGGTGCGAAAAACACTGGATGGGCGCATCGACACCGACACCGATGACGACGAGCCCGCCGAAACGACAACGGACTGGGCGGTGGTATCGAACCAACTCGACGCCGATTCCACCGACACCACACCGGGTGCGAGCACCAGAAGCGGCGTTGTCGTTTTCGCGATGACGCCATTTACCAACACCGCATCGATCGGACGCGAGTCGATGGACACTGTTCCTGTGGGAGCTTCGGCGAAAGCCCACTGGGTAAAGATTCCACCCAAGGCGGGGGCTGGAACCATGACGGCAGTGAGGTCAACGGTGTGACCCGCGACAGTGGCGCGCGCCTCGACGGTAACAACACCATCGTGGGCGACACCGCCAGTAACGATGGGTTCGGTGACCCGTATGTCGGGATCGTTCGGTAACGGCGTAACCGAATCGATGTCCACTCCTGCGATTCGGGCGGCATCGCCGGTGCGGCCCTCGGCCAGTGCGGTCAGATAGCGTTCCACGGTCGCGTGCGCGGAATACGTCGCGGAATTGAGCACCCACACGGTGGCCACAGCGATGGCCAGCAGGGTGGACACGACAATACCCCACGCATATAACGACCGTCGCATGGGTACAGCCTACGACCCGGGTCGCACGGGTGCCGTACTCTGGAAGTTCAGCCCAAGGAGTTCCATGTCGATTTCCCTGACGAACGAGCAGGCAGCGATTCTTCACCGAATCGAGACGACAAACGATCACATTTTTGTCACCGGACGCGCGGGCACCGGTAAATCGACCCTGCTGCAGGAATTTGTGCGCCACACAAAGAAGCCTCTTGTGGTGGCGGCCCCGACCGGTGTGGCCGCGCTGAACGTGGGTGGTCAGACGATTCACTCGCTCTTCCGGTTGCCCATCGGGTTGATCACCGAGCAGACGAAATTTTATCCGCCATCCGAGGAAGCCCGCACGCTGTTAAAGCGGGTACAAACGATCGTCATCGACGAAATTTCGATGGTCCGTGCCGACCTGCTGGATGGTCTGGACCGCCGCATGCGCATGGTGCGCGGCAACCGGCACGAACCGTTCGGCGGTGCGCAGGTCATCATGTTCGGTGACCCGTATCAGCTGTCCCCCGTGATCAGTGATCCTGCGGAACGCAACTACATCGCCGACCATTACGCCAGCGAATGGTTCTTTGATTCCAAAGTCTGGGCTGAAGCAGCACCGAGCGTTGTCGAACTGTCCGATGTGCTGCGTCAGGACGAACCCGAGTTCCGGGACATCCTCGATCGCATGCGAAATGGCACCATGAATGCCGACGATGCCCACGTGATCAACACGGTCGGCGCTCGCCGGCCGGTCCCCGAGGACACCATCACCTTGGCGATCACGAATAACATCGTGACGAACCTCAATGGTTCCGCTTTGACGGGTTTGGCGGGTTCGACGAAGACAGCAAATGCACGGGTAGAGGGCGATTTCGGCAAGCAAACTCCGGCGGATGAAAACCTGGAACTCAAACCCGGGGCGCGCGTGATGTTCTTGCGGAACGACAGCGACGGGCGTTGGGTGAACGGCACCCTGGGCACCGTGATGCGTATCGATGATGCCGTGCACGTGGCTACCGATGACGCCCCGCACGCCACCCACAAGGTGGAGCCGGTGGTGTGGGAAAAAATTCAGTACACCTATGACCCCGAAGAAAAGAAGGTGGAACAGGACGTCGTCGCCACCTTTGAACAGTTCCCCGTGCGGTTGGCGTGGGCAGTAACGATTCACAAATCGCAGGGCAAGACTCTGGAATCCGCCTTGATTGATTTGGGCAATGGCGCTTTTGCGGACGGACAGACCTATGTGGCATTCAGTCGGATTAAGACGCTCGACGGAGTGTATTTGTCCCGACCATTGCGCCCCAGCGACGTCAAGGTCGATCGCCGAGTTGTTGCCTTTATGCGCAACGCATCGAGCTATGCACAGCCCGACCAGCTGACATTTAACTAGCGGCTATGTCGCGGCAGCGTCCCACGCCGACGCAATGATGTCGCGCAACCCGTGCTGTGCGGTCCAGCCCAGAGCGTTCGTGATTCGACTGATATCAGCACACAGATAGGGCGGGTCGCCCGCGCGACGAGGCGAAACCTCGTGGGGGAAGTCGATGCCCGTGACTTCACGGATCGTGTCCAGCACCTCGAACACTGACGACCCTGTGCCGGTGCCCACGTTGAATGTCGCGTGGGGGCGTTCTTCGTTGTCGAGATAATCCAGTGCGGCAAGGTGTGCTGCGGCAAGGTCGTGGACGTGCACGTAATCGCGCACGCAGCTGCCGTCGGGTGTCGCGTAGTCGTCACCGTAAACGACGGGAGTGGTGCCTGCGCGCAACGCGGCAAAGACAATGGGCACAAGGTTTGCCACGGCGGTGTCGCCCAAATCGGGCCAGCCGGCCCCGGCGACATTGAAGTACCGCAGGTTCGCGCCGCGCAGCCCCCATGCACGTGCCGCGTTGGCGACCATCCACTCGCCAATGAGTTTGGTCTCACCGTACGGGTTGATCGGATTGCACACGGTGTCTTCGGTGACGGCCGGCACATCGGGCATGCCATAGGTCGCGGCGGATGAGCTGAAGACCAGCTTGGTGACTCCGGTGGTGCGCATGGCACCCAGAAGGTGCGCCATTCCGCCCACGTTTTGCTCAAAATACCATTCGGGGAGTTCGACCGATTCGCCGACTTTTTTGCGAGCGGCGAGGTGAATCACGGCGTCGACGCCATCGTTGAGGGCCTCGGTCAGTGCGTGTTGTGCACCGGGGGCGGACAGGTCGAGGTGCAGTGACTCGAAACCGGCTATGCGGTGAGAGACACCGGCGCTCATGTCGTCGGCGACGATGACCGTGTCACCGCGTTCCGCGAGAAGCCGCACCACGTGTGAACCGATGTACCCGGCACCGCCGGTAACGAGAACCTTCATGACGTCAGATTAGCAACAAGTGCCTCTGCGCCGTTGTGGGTTTTCCGCTCAACTGAAGGCGTCGATAAACGCGGTGAGTGCCTCGTGTGAATCGCCCGATGCCCACCCTTCGAGGCCGACGACTCCCGAGAATTCCAGGGCTTGCAGTTCGTCGCCGATTCTGCGGTAGTTGATTTCGCCGGTCCCGGGTTCGCAGCGTCCGGGCACGTCGGCGACCTGAACCTCACCGATCCAGGGCAGCGAGTTGCGCACGGTCTCGATCAGGTTGCCTTCGCCAATTTGGGCGTGGTACAGGTCCAGGTTCAGTTGAAGGTGGGGGTTGTCAATGTGGGATACCAGGGCGAGCGTGTCCTCGGCGCTCGCAAAGGGGGTGCCGGGGTGGTCGACGAGCAGGTTGAGGTTTTCGAGCATGAACACCGCGTTGTGTTGTGCACCCAGGTCGGCTAACCGGGCGAGCGTGTCGGCGCCGCGCAGCCATTCGGCGCCGGTCACGGTGTGACGCTGGCGGATCGCCTGGCCGTTTCCGTCGAGCCCTGTGCCGTGCACGTTGAGACGGGTGCAGTCGATGATTCGCGATGCTTCGATGGATTCGCGTGCGGTGGCGAGGAATCGTTCGATGCCGTCAGCTTCGAGCAGGTCGCCGTCGATGTAGCCGGTCATCGAAGCAAATTTTGCGCCGGTGCTGGCGAGGTCGTGAAGGTCCTTGGTGGTCCAGTTCCAGATTTCGACGTCGAGCCCACGGCCATGAATTTCCAGCACGCGCTGACGGAAGGGCAGGTCGGTAAACAGCATTTCGGCCGAGGCGGCCAAACGGTAAGTGGTCATTGTGGTCCTCACGACTTTGTAAGGACAAACCTAGTGCATGCCGGTTCGCTCTCGCGGTACCGTTATAGAAGAAAGGGTTGTTTTCGCGACCCTCACGACAGTTTTGAGGACACAGTGGCAGAAAACATTCGCCCCCAGGTGCGCCCCGCCGCCGAAGGTTGGGAACAGGCCAAAGACGAGACCGGCCGCCCGCGCCTGCAATTCGCCGAACCCCGTCGAACCCAGCCACCCAAGCACCTCGCCGACTTCGCCGCCGCCGCCCGAGGCGAATTCGTCGCCCAACACGGGGTGCCCGCCTTCCGCGCCAAACAGTTGTCCACCCACTATTTCAGCCACTTCACCAGCGACCCCGCCGACATGACCGACCTTCCCGCCCAGGGACGGGACGAACTGGTCGCACACGCGCTGCCCCCGCTGCTGACCGAAGTCAAGCGTCTGCACACCGACAACGGTGACACCATCAAATTCCTGTGGCGACTGTTCGACGGCGCCCTCGTGGAATCCGTGCTCATGCGGTACCCCGGACGCATCACGCTGTGTGTGTCGTCACAGGCGGGATGTGGAATGAACTGCCCCTTCTGTGCAACAGGCCAAGCCGGACTGACCCGCAACATGTCGTCGGCTGAAATCATCGACCAGATCGTCCGTGCCAACCAGGCCATCGCTCGGGGTGAACTCGGCGGCAAAAAGGTGGGCAATTCACCGGAACGTGTGTCAAATATCGTCTTCATGGGAATGGGTGAACCGCTCGCCAACTACAACCGTCTTATGCACGCAGTGCGCACGATGGTGGCCCCAGCCCCCATGGGATTGGGAATGTCGGCGCGCAACATCACCGTGTCCACTGTCGGACTTGTTCCCGCGATGCAGAAACTGGCGGCCGAAGAAATCCCGGTCACTTTGGCGCTTTCCTTGCACGCCCCCGACGATGGTTTGCGCGACGAACTGATCCCCGTGAACTCTCGATGGAAAGTCGACGAAGCCTTGGATGCAGCAAAGGCCTATTTCGATGCCACCGGCCGTCGTGTGTCCATCGAATACGCGCTCATCAAGGACATGAACGACCACGCCTGGCGCGCAGACCTGCTCGGTAAGAAACTCAATGACCGCGGACGCGGGTGGGTGCATGTGAACCCGATTCCGTTGAACCCGACCCCCGGATCGATTTGGACGGCGTCGACGGGCCCCGTCACACGCGAATTCATTGACCGGTTGGAATCCGCTGGAATTCCCACCACACTACGCGACACCCGCGGCAAGGAAATCGATGGTGCGTGCGGTCAGTTGGCTGCGGCCGACTAGTTCACCCCCGGCGGTGAACGCTTAACACTCGACGACGTTGACGGCGAGCCCACCCTCGCTGGTTTCCTTGTATTTGGTCGACATGTCGAGGCCGGTCTGCCGCATGGTTTCGATAACGGTATCCAGTGAAACGATGTGGTTGCCGTCACCGTGCAGGGCGAGGCGAGCCACGTTGACTGCGGTGGACGAGGCGATGGCGTTCCGTTCGATACAGGGAACCTGCACCAAGCCGCCGACAGGGTCACAGGTCAGACCCAGGTGGTGCTCCATGGCGATTTCGGCAGCGTTTTCGACCTGTTCGGGTGTGCCACCCAGCACAGCGCACAGTCCGGCGGCCGCCATGGCGCAGGCGGGACCGACTTCGCCCTGGCATCCTGCCTCGGCGCCCGAGATTGACGCGTTGGTTTTGAACAGCGAGCCGATAGCGGTGGCAGTCAACAGATAGGTGCGGATACCCTCGATGTTTGCGCCGGGCACGAACCGCATGTAGTACTTGGCAACTGCGGGGACGATTCCGGCCGCACCGTTAGTCGGGGCGGTGACCACACGACCGCCGCCAGCATTTTCTTCGTTCACGGCCAAAGCGAATGACTGCAACCATTCGATGGTGGTGTCGCGGCGACCGCCGCCCACCCAAAAATCTTCGGTCGACAGGTGCTCGCTGACCAGCGCGGCACGGCGACGCACCTTGAGTCCTCCGGGCAGTATCCCCTCGGTGTTGAGCCCGGCATCGACGCAGTCGCTCATCGCCTTCCAGATGCGGTCGAGCCTGTCCTCGACTTCGTCCCGTGTGTGACGCGCGAGCTCGTTGGCCATCGCGACCTGTGCGATGCTCAGCCCGGTGTCGCGGCACACGGCCATCAACGCTTCCGAGGTGGCGAACGGGTGGGCCCAGTCGGCGTGAATCACATCGCTGTGGGTGTCGCCATCGCGCAGAATAAATCCGCCACCGATTGAGAAATAGGTTTCACTGCTGATGGTCTCCCCGGCAGGATTGGCGGCGGTGAGTTTCATCGCGTTGGGGTGTTGGGGCAACCGAACCAGGGGGTTGAACACGATGTCATTCATGTGGAAAGTGATGACGTGGGTTCCGGCGAGTGCAACCTGGGGGTTGTCTTCGAGGCCGGTCCACGCGGTGCGCACATCGGCGGGGTCACACGTTTCGGGGTCCAGGTCCCGCAGTCCAGCGATGACGGCCCCGGGCGTACCGTGACCGATGCCCGTTGCGCCCAATGAGCCGTACAGGTCGCAGGTAACGCGGGTGACCTGGCTGATCGCGCCGGTGTCACGTAACCGATGGACAAAGTCTCGGGCAGCCTTCATGGGGCCGACGGTATGCGAGCTGGATGGGCCAATGCCGATCGAAAAGAGGTCGAAGGCCGAGACGTACGCTGTCACCCTCCCAGAGTACGGCGTTATCGTGCAGATTTACAGGTTTTCGCACAAACGAGCGTGCCCGTCATTGCGCAACTTTCGGCGGTCGGGGCGGGATTTCATGGGCACCGAAAGTTAGACTCACGTTATGACCCACTCGGACAGCACAGCACCCACAATTCGATTCCTCGGAGCCGCCGGAACGGTAACAGGTTCCCGGTTTCTGTTGGAAAGTGGCGACACCAAAGTCATGGTGGATTGTGGACTGTTCCAGGGCTTGAAGGAACTGCGTCTGAAGAACTGGAACCCCCTGCCTGTGGACGTGTCGGAAATCGATGCGGTCATTCTTACCCATGCGCATCTCGACCACTGCGGGTATCTGCCCCGGTTGGTCAAGGATGGTTTCCGGGGTCGAATCCACCTCACCGAGTTCACTGGCAAGCTGGCGGACGTGATCCTGCGGGACTCGGCTCGAATTCAGGTCGAGGATGCGGCGTATGCGGCGAAGAAGAAGTTCTCGAAGCATGACCCGCCCGTGGCGCTGTACAACGAAGAGGATGCGCAACGTGCGGTGAAGGCGTTCACCCCGCACCCGTTCGGCGAGCGTGTTGAGGTTGCCCCCGACACTTTTGTGACGTTCCACCCGTCGGGGCACATTCTGGGTGCGGCGTTCCTCGAGGTCGAATTCTGCGGAAAACGTCTGTTGTTCACCGGGGACATGGGGCGCGATAACCACCCGTTGCTGGTGGCACCCGATGCGATCCCTGCCGGCCGATTCGATGCCATCATCACGGAATCCACTTATGGCGACCGGGAACACGAGACACCGACGACCGATTTCCGGGACGAAATCAACGAAACGTTAGACCGCGGTGGTTCGGTGCTGATTCCGGCATTCGCTGTGGACCGCACCGAGGTGATCCTCATCAAGCTGCGGGAGCTTGTCGAGTCTGGCGAAATCCGCCGGGTCCCGATCTATGCCGACTCGCCCATGGCGTTGACGGCGCTGGATTTTTATCGTGACGCCATTACGCGGCATTCGCCCGAAATTCGTGACGATGTTGCCAACGAGTGGGAGGGCCGCGACCCGTTTGACCCCGGTACGTTGACCGAACTGAGAACGGTGGACGAGTCTAAATCCATCAATAACCCCACCGGTGCGTCGATCATTATTTCGGCGTCGGGCATGGCGACCGGCGGACGTGTGGTGCACCACCTGCGCCAGATGGTCACCAACCCGCGGCACACCATCATGTTGGTCGGATATCAGGCGATGGGTACCCGCGGGCGCACGCTGTTAGATGGTGCCGAATTCATCAAGATGCATGGCGAAGAAGTACCGGTCAAGGCGCACATCACCCAGGTTCAGTCGTTCTCTGTTCACGCCGATGGCCCGGGACTCATCGAGTGGTTGCGCACCGCATCCGAAGCCCCGGGCAGGGTCTTTGTCGTCCACGGCGAGGCCGGAGCCGCCGACGTGTTCAGTGACATGATTCATTCCCAGCTGCAGTGGACGAGCATGGTTCCCCATGACGGGCAAGTTGTCGAACTGTAGGGAGTCGAGTGAATTAGCCTGAAACAGTGAACACACGACCTTTACTGCACTTCACCGCTGAATTCGGCTGGATCAACGACCCCCACGGGTTGACGTTCCACAACGGCGAATACCACCTGTTCTATCAATACGTGCCCGGCGCTGCCGTGTGGGCTCCCGGCTGCCATTGGGGTCACGCCGTGTCGACGAACCTGTTCGATTGGCAGGAACGTCCGGTGGCGTTGGCCCCGGGTGACGGCGATGACGGCATTTGGACGGGGTGCCTGGTGAATGACCCTGCGGGTGCCCGAATTTTTTACACGTCGACCGTGTTGCCCGAGCTGGGGCATGGGCGAATCCGTGTCGCAACCCCCGCCGACGACACCTGGGACGAATGGGTGAAGGGTGAAATCGTCATCGACTTCCCCGACCTTGACGGTTTGCATTCCTTCCGTGACCCCGTCGTATTCCGCGACGGTGATCTGTGGCGCATGACCGTGGGTGCAGGTTTCGAGGGCGGAGTCGCGGCGGCGCTCGCCTATTCATCACCCGATCTGCACAGTTGGACGTATGACGGAATCATGTCGCAGCGTTCCACCACCGAGACGGATGGCGTGTGGACCGGTTCGATGTGGGAATGCCCCCAGTTGTTCGACGCCGCAGGTCGCACCTCGATGGTGTTGTCCGTGTGGGAGGACAACAACCTGTACTACACGGCGACGGCGACGGGTGATCGCGTCGGTTCGCAGCTGACTGACCTGACGTGGTCGCAGCTGTCCTTCGGGACATCGATGTATGCACCGAGTGTGTTCACCGACAGCGCAGGTCGCACTTGCTTGGTTTTCTGGTTGCGGGATGTCGCCGACACCGAGGCGGGTTGGGCTGGCGCCCACAGTGTGCCCTATGAGCTCGGGGTGGAAGGCGGTCGAGTGATTGCCGTCCCGCACCGTGACCTGTATTCGAGGCATCGTGAATGGACTGGCTCGGCCGTGGCGTGGGATGCGGACTGGCGTCCTTTGGGTGCCGGCTCTCTGTCCGTGATTGCCGAGGGCGCGACCTTGGCGGAAATTGCGGTGAGTGCGGATCAGGTTGTGGTGACATCCGGCGACACCGTCGTGTCACTCCCATTTGTGGGCGGTGCCGTTCGCGTGATTGCCGACGCCCGTGTGGTCGAGGTGGAGACCGATGGGCGGGTCGCTGCGGTCGTGCTTCCTGCCGCGGCATCCCCGTCCTATCCGGTGGTGACGTCGGGCGTGTTTGACATTTCCGAGCTTGGGTAAACCACACATAAAATGATTGATTATTGACAAATATTTGGTCTAGTCCTAAGGTGAAATCATGATCGGAAAAAAGAAGTTCGCTCTTGTTCTCCTTGCGTCGTTGATATTAACCTTTGGTCCCTACGTCCCAAATCTTGTTGCTCCGATTGCCGCATCGGCAAATACCCCTGCAGGAACATTGAGTGTTTCTATGGCTGGCGCCAAAGTGACAATCGAGTGGAATATCGACATCAAGTATGAAGAAATTACACTCAAGAAAAATGGCGTTCCGTTTGCGACCGGCCTGAATTCTTCAGGAGTTTTGTCGGATTACGCGACCCAGGGTGTGTTTCCGCACTATGAAATAATTGCCCAGGGGCCGAGTGAACTTATGTCCGAGTCTGCCTCCGTTGGTTCAGAACCGATCGAAGCGCCCATCTACGAATCTGTCGCAATTATCGGCCTGACCTCGTCTAACGAACCAGGCGCATCAGAATCGGTCGCAGTAGCAACTCCGAACGCATCGAGCACAACGTTGCGGTACATGACTTTTATTCCCAACGCTTACGTTGCCGCTCCGTCCGTAGGCTGCACTTACTCTGGTGATTTTGATTACTATTTCAAAGGCGATAACCGGACCTACTCTTCAGTCGCCACGACTTACAGGACGAAATTTGATGTGCTGGTCAATTGGGGAAACCAGTCGGTGACCTCGACGCGCACTGTTGGTTCTACAAAGGTTTATCAACTGGCCAACGGGGTTTATTCGCTCAAATCAACGGACACCGCATCATCTTCAGCTATGAAATTAACGCCAACCAGCGCTAGCCTCACACAGGCTAAATTCAACATGCGACAAGATGTAGCGAATCCATTTTGTTCATCGAATGGTATCTATTTTGATTTGGACGTAACCGTGAACCGGAGTGGCAATTACAGCATTATTGGCGATCGACTGCAGGTGCCATCGCACGAGATCTACATCAAAGACTCAGATGTAACCGCCTGGAAGACCATTCTGAGGGACGCATCATTGTATTTCCCAGAATGCCTGACGCCTATAGTTTCTACCGCTTTGGGTTGCCTTGAACAAACCCAAAAATCTGGGACTCGTGGGTGAAATGAAATCTGTGAAAGCACGAACAATTCCCGCGTGGCAAGTGCTCCTGTTGGGCCCACTGGGCGCGATGTTGTTTCTCACGATTGGCAGTCTCGTGCTGGGATTTGCCACCCTGTATTTCCCCGGGCCTGATTCCATAAACATTGTGACGATTGCCTACGTGGTGGGTATTGCCCACGTCAATGCCGTGCTCACGACCCCGCTGTACATGGCTTTTCTGTTTCTGCTCGTGGGCACGATGTTGTGGGGAACTGGGCGCTGGGTCACACCCACCCTGGTCCTCGCACCCGTCGGTGCCGCGCTGTCGCTGGTGGCGCACTACATGACAGCAGCCCCCAACAGCAGCCTGCGAATTGTGGATGTCATCGCGACAGCGGCCACTGCACTGTCAATTGTGGGCGCCGAAATGTACTTCATGTCACACCCACGGATTGCCAAAGACAAGGCGCTGGCTACCGACGCAACCCAGTGACATACTCACAGTATGAACACTCGTCGAGTTCGTGAAATTGTCGCACTAATCTCTGTGGCGGTCATCGCGCTGACCGGGTGCACGCCAACCCCGTCGCCAACAACACCGACTCCCACACCGACCCAATCAACCCCCGCACCGCAGGAGTACGAGCTGGAGGTTTTTTGGGCAAGCAACCAGCCCACTGACATCCGGTTGGCATCCGAGACAGTCACCATCGCCACAACGACCACCCCGCTGGATGTGGCCCTCGGACAGATCGTGGATGGGACGCTGCAACCCGCTGACCCCGACTACGTGAACCTCTGGGGTTCCGGCTCACAGCTGACGAGCCTCACCATTAATGGTTCGCGTGCCACGATTGATCTGGCGGAACCGAAGGTGAACGTCGGTGCCACCGGGGAATTCCGCGCCCTGCAACAGTTGATGTTCACCGTGGCCGCGGCGGAACCCGACGTCACCGAATTTAGTTTCCTTGTGAACGGCCAGACTGTTGAAACATTGGCGGGTCACATCGACCTCACCACCCCACTGACCACGGGTGACCCGAACGAAGCACTGCTCGCCGTGCAAATCGATTCACCCGTGGAGAATGCCGTCGCATCCAACCCGGTCACCGTTCTGGGCGAGGCGTGTGTGTTCGAAGCGAACGTCACATGGGAGTTGACCCAAGGCGGCAGCACGATCGATTCGGGTTCCACCATGGCCGCCGAGGCGTGTCCCACACGATCTGCGTGGACTCTGGAATTAGGTGAACTGCAGACGGGCACGTACACGATTGTGGTTCGCGAAATGTCCGCGAAGGACGGCTCGGTAGTGACCGAGGACTCGACTCGTTTTACCGTCCAATAGTCTGAATTGACGCGTTTCGTCGCGCCTGTGTGACCTCATCGGGGGTGTGGATATTTACCTCGAAATGCCCGGTTCGACGCTAGGGACGGCGGCCCGTGATTTCGGGCCCGCGACGTTGACGCACCCATGTTCCGGTGCGCCGCATCACGCGTCGGGACAACAGCAGGGCCGCACCGCCACCGATCATGCCGAACGCCACCGTTGCACCGAAACCCATGATTCCGAACAGTACGTCGACATGGGGCGACACAATGAGAACCCCTGTCGGGGAAATGCTGGTGAAGCCGCGGGCGGCACCAGCCGCAACCCACAACGCAGCTGTGACGAAACCGGCGGCCACGGACTTGTGAAATATCGCCGGCAGTCGGGGAGAGGTCACAAAGGGGAATGCGGCGATCAACAGGCTGGATGACAGGACCGCGGCGACGGACAGTACGCTGCTCGGTGTGGGTGATGTCAGGGTTTGGGCCACAAAACTGTCGGGTTCCGATCCCAGCGGCACCAGCACCAGAACGAATGCTGGAATGCTGAGAACCACTGCGGCGGCGATGTGCAGTAGTTCAATTCTGCGACCCGCGGAGAGACGTGAGTCCGTCACGGGGTTTCGGCCCCGGGCGCGTGGGCCATATCGGACAGTGACTCGGCAAAAGCAGACACCACCGTGGGAACATGAATCGATTCGAAGGCCAACGGCGGACGGATCTTCAGAATATTTCCGCGTTCACCCGATGCACTGATCAGTACCCGTCGATTCCGCATCCCGTTCACAATAACCGAGGCGGTTGTCGCGGTGTCACATTCGACGGCGAGGAACAGTCCGGCGCCCCGGCCGTGCACGAGGTTGGGGTGTCGTTCCGTCAGCGCACCGAGCCCGGCGAGCAGGTGGGCGCCGGTATCCGCAGCCCGGTGCATCAGCCCGTCGGATTCCAGCACATCTAACACTGCGGTCGCCGCGGCAATCGCCGCGCCACTGCCGCCGAAGGTATTGAAATAGCGGATGTCGGCGCCGAACTTTTCGCCAACTCCTTCACGGGTCAGCATCGCCGAGATGGGATAACCGTTGCCCATCGGCTTGCCAATCACCACAAGGTCGGGGTCAATCTCGTGGCGTTGATAGCCCCACATGTGGGTGCCGGTTCGCCCGAAACCGGGTTGAACTTCGTCAGCAATCCACAGCCCGCCCGCCTCGCGAACGACCTCGCGAGCTTCGGCGATGAAACCCGCGGGACCGGCTTGAACACCATCAGACGACAGGATTGAGTCGAGAATCATGCCCGCGAACCCGACCCCTCGCGATTGAAGTTCGGCGATGCCGGTGCGCACCGCCTCGGCGAAGCACGCCCCAATATCGTCACCGTCGCGCACAATATCGGGCGCGGGAATTCGCACGACATTGCGGCCCAGGTCGTTGTCGGGGCCCAGGCTGGGCGACAGCTGAGCCGCAGCTGTCGTAGTGCCGTGGTACGCGTTGCTGGTCACGAGCATGCCGTCATGCCCAGTTTCGTAACGGGCGAGACGCACGGCAAGGTCGACCGCCTCGCTGCCGGTGCACGCAAACGTGACCTTGGCCATGTCACCCTCGAAGGTGTCGACAAGACGTTCGGCATAGTCCACGACACCGTGGGTCAGGTAGCGGGTGTGAGTGGACAGTGTGCCCAGCGCCTGGCTGACGGCTGCCTGCACCGCAGGGTGTGAATGCCCGATGATCGGCACGTTGTTGTACGCATCGAGATAGGCGCTTCCCTCGGAATCGAACAGCCACACGCCCTCACCGCGCACAAACTCGACCGGGGAGTCATAGAACAGTCGATAGCTGGGCCCCATCACCGACTGACGTCGTTCCACCAGTTGACGCGTCGATGCATCAAGTTGGCTAGCTGTCGCTGGGTCGAAACCGTTCACCATTCGCACACGTACAGTCTAGAAATTTTATGATTGTCGTGTGGCCTATTCCCCATTGACGGTGTCGTTCCTGAATGAAGTGGTTCGGCGCACCTGGGGCATCACGGCGACCGATGTCGAACCGTTCGCCGGCGAACACTCGTTGACATGCCGTTTCCACACGGACACGGGTTCCGTGTTGGTGAAGTCGTTGAGTGTGCCCCACGACAAGGCCAATCACGAACTTCGCCGACTGGAACACCAACTGGGCATCATGCGTGTCAGCCGAGAGGCGGGACTGCCCGTTGCCCGCGTCATCCCCGGCCTGCAGGGCCAGTTCGTCGAGGTCGTCCATCAGGCCGGCAGCGCTGTCCTGGTGCATGTCATGGACTGGACCGAGGGCGTGCGGATCGACGGTGTCCCCATGACGATGGCGTTGGCGGACAGCATTGGCGACGTGGCCGGACGGTTCGATGCGGCGGTTGCGGACATTCCCGCCCCGAGGCATGACACCACACACCATTGGGACGCTCGGGTGATGCTGTCCTCGTTGGATTCGGTGATTCCCGTGCTGACCGAACAACTGGACCTCGACGTGGTGGTGAAAGCCCGGGATCTGTGGGCCGCGGCCGTGGCGGAAATCGGGACAGAATTACCCGAGCAGTGGGTCCACCACGACATGCACGACTTCAACCTGTTGGTGGGTGCCGATGACACGGACCGCATCAGTGCGGTGTTGGATTTCGGCGACACTACATACGGGTACAGGGTCGCCGAGGTGGCCGTTGCCGCCGCATACGCGGCGCGCGCCTCGATGCAACCGCGTGAAGTGGTCGATGTCGTCGTTGCCGCGTATGAACGACACGTGCCGTTGACACCCGCCGAACACGCGGTCCTGCGGCCATTAGTGTGTGCACGGCTCGCCCTGAACCTGGCGACGTGGAGTGCTCGGGCCGACCAGCGGACCGACACCTATGCCCGTGACCGTGCTGCTGCGTCACGCCCGGCGCTCGCCGCTCTGCTGCCGGATGCCGGCGAATAGATTCGGCGCGTAACAACAGGGTTCCGCCCGAATGCTTGCGATTAGGTGCGGGCCATCGACCGGGTTTCCGCTTCGAATTGTGCGAGAGTTTCGGCAGAAACAGTGGAACGAGTTTCGCCGATTGCCCAAATGTAGTCGTCAGTACTGGGGCCCGTCACATCATCGTTCCCACCATAGACCGAGGTTTCCAGTGCGCGTTGCGATGCTTTCCGTGCCGCGAATTCAATATCTGCGGGAGTGAATCCTGTCGATCGGTTGACCAACTCGGCAATGTCCACCGAGTCGGCAGCTAACGCGGGAACGAACCGTGACCAGATTGCATGCCGTGCTGCCTCGTCGGGAAGCCCGATGGGTACCACATAGTCAAATCGACCATGGCGCAGGAACGCAGGGTCGAGCGCCGTGACGAAATTGGTGGCGCAAATCAAAAGACGCCCTGGTTTTTGCCGGAATGCGGGCACAAGTTTGAGCAGCTCGTTGGTAACACCTTGTGTCGGTGACGGCGGGTCACCGGCACGGTGTGATGCGATTTCTTCGACTTCATCGATAAACACGACCACGTTGTCGAGTTCGGAAACTTTGGTAAATGTTTCCCGCAATCCGTTGGCTATCCCACCCGGTTCACCAGCGAGCCGAGATGCAAAGATTTCGACGAACGGCCAGTTCAGTCGAGATGCGATTGCGGTTGCAAACGTCGTTTTGCCTGTCCCCGGAGGGCCGAACAACATAATTGCTTGGGGCGGGCGGACTCCGAATTGTGTGGCCAACTGCGGTTCCGACAAGGGCAGAACGAGTCGGCGTTCGAGGATTTGTTTTTCCTCGCCCATTCCGGCGATGCTGTCCCACAGGTTGCGAGGCAAGAGTCGGCCCCCCACATCGGACAGCACGGCCCGTTCCTTGTCTCCCAGGGGGATTTCGCGTTCAAAATAGTTCAAATGCCGCAACCTCGAAAAGCCGGATTTCTCGAGCACACCGGTTTGGGATTGGCTGTCGTTGACCAGAACTGAAATTTTGGTCAAGCCACCCTGTGCCATCGATTCTTCGAGGTTCGCCAGCAGTGTCCGCCCGATACCGCGGGATTGGCTTCTCTGGTTGACGGCAAAAAATACGATCCAGCCTTGCTCATGGGCGGCTCGACCGACCGCAATTCCGATGATTCCCGATTCGTCATACGCGACGACGGCGTGGTCCTTTTCACAAGAGCCCAGTACTTCGGCGAGTGAATAGACGGGTTCGTGGCCGGCGGCACGGACTTCGTCCCACAGTTGCAGTACAGCGTCAGTGTCGGCGTGGTGAAATGCACGATAACGGAAGTTCATGGTGGCAACCATTCTGTTGAAGGACTTGGGCGACCCCGGGGAGTGTGGGGGTCGTATCCTCGACAGTGGTTGCGCCGAGCAGGATTCGCGGTGGAGTGCTGTGAGCCCAGAGTAATCGGCGCTCGCGCGAAAGTAAAGGGTTGTGTTATTCGAAGTGCCCGGCGGGGTGCATCGGCTGGATTTCGCCCGGTTGCGGTTTGCGCTTGCTGGGCCATTCGACGATGAGCATGGCGCTGAACATGATCAGGCCACCGATCAGGGTGCGAACACCCAGCGTTTCCTGTCCGGACAGCACGGCGAGGCTGGCAGCCCAGGGGACCTCGGCGGTGAGGATGATGGCCACGCGCGAGGCGTCCATGTGGGCCTGCGCCCAGGTCTGCAGCATGAACCCGATGGCGGTGGCGAAGACGGCGGTGATGATGACGGCCATCCACACGCTGGGCTCGGGCGGGGGCTGGTATCCGTCGGTTGCGGCGAGGGCGCTGGTCACAACGGCGGTCACAATCAGCTGCATGGTGGTGAGGGCGTAGGTGTCTGCGCCGGGACTCCATTTTCCGAGTGCCACGATGTGCAGTGCAAACAGCAGTGCGCTGACGATGACCCAGATCTCGCCGGTGCCCACTCCGGTGGGGGTCAACGCGATGGTTCCCAGTCCCACCAACGCGAGGCAGGCGGCGAACAACAGCTTGCCGTTGAGCTTCTGACGGAACAGCAACCAGGCCAAAACCGGGGTCAGAACGACGTACAGGCCGGTGAGGAATCCGGTGATGGCCGCGGTCGAATAATCCAGACCGATCGTCTGTGTGACGTATCCAAAGGCGAGGAACAGGCCCGTAATTCCGCCGGTGATCCACATTCGCTTGGTGAACAGCAGCACAGTTGTGGGGCGAATGGCGATGAGGATGGCGGCAGCCAGCACAAATCGGGTCGCGAGGAAGTCGGGCACCGGCTGCAGAGTGATGGCATCTTCCATCAACACGAACGAGGCGCCCCAGAACGCGGTAATCGCAAACAGGGCAAGAACTGCCAGCTTGTTGCGGCGAGTGTCGGACATGCTCATGGGTATTCCATCCTTGCTTTTCACCATCCTACGGATAGCGGCGCGCGGGGTCAGGCCAGGAAGCCGCGAATCAGCGAGGCGGAGCCGGACACGTGGGCGCGCATGGCATCGGCCGCTGCGGTGGCGTTGCCCGTCAGGATGGCCATGACGATTTCGGCGTGCTGGGCGTTCGAGTGTGCGATGTTGGGCGACAGCAACGGGAATTCGTTCAACAATTCGTTGACGCGCATACGCGACTGGGCAACACCGTTGACCAGTGTCGCGGACCCCGACAGTTCGGCGATCAGCAGGTGTAGTCGGGAGTCGAGTCGGCGGTAGTCTTCCTCGCCGGCCTCGTTCGTTTCGGTGTGGGCGGCCCACAACATCTCGCGGGACTCCCCGCTGAGTTCTCGGGTGGCGGCGTGATACGCGGCCCCCGCCTCGACGACGTCACGGTACACGAGCACATCGAGGATTTCGTCGGTGGTGAAATGAGGCCGTGCCAAGAGTTCTCCGTCGCGACCCAGCACCACGGGCCCCGCCGGGATGGTGTCGGCGATGAAGGTTCCGCCGTAACGTCCGCGCTTGACGACGAGGTACCCGGCGTCGGCCAGCGACGAGATCGCGTCGCGGACGGTGTCACGCGACACTTCGAGCATCGCGGCGAGTTCACGTTCGGGCGGTAACTGTGCACCGGGTTGAGCCAGCCCCAAGCGGATTGTCTGCAACAGACGCTCGACGCATTCCTCGAACGCGTTTCCGCCACGAATAGGAGTCAGCAAAAGGTTCGTGGTGGCGAGACCGAGTCCGGCCTGCTCGGACAGCAGACCGGACTCGTCACCCGCAACGACGGCGTCACCAAAGACATCGGCCAGTGGCCGATTGTGCAGCGGTGATGACGTCATCGATTTCCTTGTGTGTTTAGACCGGTGTGACGTAGGCGCCCGAGATGCCGCCGTCAACCAGGAAGGTCGACCCGGTGATGAACGACGAGTCGTCCGAGGCGAGGAACGCCACAGCTGCGGCAAGTTCCTCAGCCTTGGCGAAACGGCCGATCGGGATGTGCACGAGGCGGCGCTGGGCGCGCTCGGGGTCCTTGGCGAACAGTTCCTGCAACAGCGGGGTGTTTACCGGGCCGGGGCACAGGGCGTTGACGCGGATTCCCTGACGTGCGAACTGGACGCCCAGTTCACGGCTCATGGCCAGAACGCCGCCCTTGGATGCGGTGTACGAGATCTGCGAGGTTGCGCTGCCCATGACGGCAACGAACGAGGCGGTGTTGATGATCGAGCCGCTGCCCTGCTTGACCATGTGACGCAGTGCCGCACGGCAGCACAGGTACACGCTCTTCAGGTTGACGTCCTGAACCTTCTGCCAGGCAGGAAGTTCGGTGGTTTCGATCGAGTCGTCGTCGGGGGGCGAGATGCCGGCGTTGTTAAACGCAACATCAACACTGCCGTAGACCTTGAACGCGGTGTCGAACAGGTTGTTGACCTGGTCCTCGTCGGTGACGTTGACCTGAACGAACAGGCCACCCACCTCGGCTGCTGCTGCCTCGCCGGTCTCGGGGTTCATGTCGCCAATGACGACGGTGGCCCCCTCGGCGGCAAAGCGCTTGGCGGTCGCGAATCCAATTCCGCTGGCACCGCCGGTGATGACGGCAACCTTGCCCGCCATGCGCTGGGTGAGGTCGATCTTTTCGATACTCATGTGTTTCTCCTTACTGGGTGGGGCCGACTAGTCGGTGGTGATGAAAACGTTCTTCTCTTCGGTGAAGTGCAGGGGTGCATCGGGTCCGAGCTCGCGCCCCAACCCCGACTGCTTGAAGCCGCCGAAGGGGGTATTGAAGCGCACCGATGAGTGCGAGTTGACGGACAGGTTGCCGCTCTCGACACCGCGGGAGACGCGGATTCCGCGCCCAATGTCGCGGGTCCAGATGGAACCCGAGAGGCCGAATTCAGTGTCGTTGGCGAGGGCGATGGCGTCCGCCTCGTCGTCAAAGGGAACGACGGCCACGATTGGACCAAAGATCTCGTCGGTCATGCAGCGGTCGGTGCGCGAATCGGGAAGCACCACGGTGGGGGCGAACCAGAAGCCCTTGCCCTCGGGAGCATTTCCACGGAATGCCACGTTGGCGCCGTCGAGGTATTCGGACACGCTGTCGTGGTGTGCACGCGACACGAGTGGTCCCACCTCGGTGGATTCGAGGCGCGGGTCGCCGACGACGACGCCCTGAACTGCCGGTTCGAGCAGTTCGAGGAACCTGTCGTAGGCCGAACGTTCGACGAGGATTCGGCTGCGGGCGCAGCAGTCCTGTCCTGCGTTCTCGAACACCGAGTACGGGGCCGATGCGGCGGCCTTTTCCAGATCTGCATCGGCGAACACGATGTTCGCGCTCTTGCCGCCCAGTTCCAGGGTGACACGCTTGATCTGGTCGCTGGCGCCGCGCATGATGCGCTTGCCGACTTCGGTCGAACCGGTGAACACGATCTTGCGCACCGATTCATTGGTGACGAAACGTTCGCCGACGACCGAGCCCTTGCCGGGGATGACCTGGAACAGGCCCTCGGGAAGTCCGGCTTCGAGCGCGAGTTCGCCGAGTCGCATGGTCGACAGGGGCGTCCATTCGGCGGGCTTGACCAGAACGGCGTTACCGGCCGCGAGGGCGGGGGCGAACCCCCACGAGGCGATGGTCATGGGGAAGTTCCACGGTGTGATGATTCCCACGACGCCCAGTGGTTCGTTGAAGGTGATGTCGATTCCGCCGGCGACGGGGATCTGCTTGCCCAGAAGTCGTTCGGGCGAGGCCGAGAAGTACTCCAGCACGTTGCGCACGTGTTCGGCTTCCCAGCGGGCCTGGCCGATGGGGTGGCCCGAATTTCGTACCTCGAGCTGTGCGAGCGTCTCGATGTCGCTGTCCACCTTGTCCGCAAAGTCACGCAGCATTTTCGCGCGGTCGGCGGGGTTCAGCCCGGCCCAGACCTTCTGTGCTTTCTGTGCGGCGACAATCGCGGCATCAGTTTGTTCGACCGTGGCGTGTTCGATCGTTTCCATCGCCTCTTCGGTGGCGGGGTTGATCAGGGTGTAGCTCACTGTGTGCTCCTTGCGTTGCGGGCTGCGGCGATGAGGCCGTCAAACAGTCGTCCGTCATTGAGGGTTTGTTCGGGGTGCCATTGGACTCCAATTCCAAATGTTGCACCCTCGACTTCGATGGCTTCAATGATGCCGTCGTCGCTGCGTGCGGTGACGCGAAGTCCGTCGCCGACCTCGTCGATGGCCTGGTGGTGGTACATGGCGCCGGTCACGGTGTCGCCCACGAGCTGACCCAGCGTCGAATCGGTGTCCACATCGAGTTCGCCCACGGTGAAAGTGCCGCCGCCGACCTGGTACTTGTTCGATCCGACGACGTCGGGCAGGTGCTGGATCAGCGAGCCGCCCTGGTGAACGTTGAGCAATTGCGCGCCTCGGCAAATCGCGAGGAGTGGCAGGTCGCGGCGCAGTGCCTCGGCGATCAGGGCGTCCTCGAGAACGTCGCGACGGGTGTCGGGTTCGTCGGTGTGTTCACCGGGCTGTTGTCCGTAACGAGCGGGGTCAACATCGCGACCACCACAGACCACCAGTCCGTCGAGGCCATCCAGCACGGTGGCGGCAGCCTCGGCGTCGAACGGTTGCGGCGGCACGATGACGGCGATGCCGCCCGCGTTCGTCACACCGTCGAGATACACGCCAGGCAGGAACGACGCGTCGACATCCCACACCCCGGACACCGCGCGCTGACGGTACGAGGTAAGCCCGATAACGGGCCTAGAGGCGTTCGAAGCCACGGAAGCGCTCCCAGTCGGTGATGGCGGAATCGTATGCGGCTATTTCGACGCGAGCGTTGTTGACGTAGTGGTCGACGACCTCGTCACCGAATGCGGCACGGGCGATGGCCGAGTTTTCGAACAGGTCGGCGGCTTCGCGCAGGGTGGCGGGAACGTGGGGCTTGTCCGAGTTATAGGCGTTGCCCGTCGTAATGTCTTCCAGCTCTAGCTTGTTCTCGATGCCATAGAGGCCTGCGGCGATCAGAGCGGCCGTTGCCAGGTACTGGTTGACGTCACCACCGGGGACACGGTTTTCTACGCGCATGCCGTGGCCCTGTCCCACCACGCGCAGCGCGCAGGTGCGGTTGTCGAGTCCCCAGGCAATAGCAGTGGGAGCAAAGGATCCCGCCACGTAGCGCTTGTACGAGTTGATGTTGGGGGCAAAGAACAGTGAGAGTTCACGCATCGCGGCGATCTGTCCTGCGAGGAAGTGGCGGAACAGGTCGCTCATGCCGTGTTCTTTGGATTTGTCGGAGAAGACGGCAGATCCGTCGGTTCCGCGGAACGAGATGTGGATGTGGCACGAGTTGCCTTCGCGCTCGTTGAACTTCGCCATGAAGGTGATGGCCTTGCCATGCTTGTCGGCGATCATCTTTGCGCCGCTCTTATAAATAGAGTGGTTGTCGCAAGTGGCGAGGGCGGTGTCGTATCGGAACGCAATTTCCTGCTGTCCGAAGTTGCATTCACCCTTGACGCCTTCGCAGTACATCCCGGCGGCGTCCATCGATACGCGAATGTCGCGCAACAGGGGTTCGACACGGGTCGAGGCCAAGAGGTCGTAATCGACGTTGTAGTCGGTGTTGGCCTGCATGTTGCGGTAGCCCTTGGCCCAGGCCCCGCGGTAGGTCTCGTCAAAGACGATGAATTCGAGTTCGGTTCCCACATAGGGAACCATGCCCTGTGCCTCGAGCTTGGCCATCTGTGCTTTGAGCACGTCGCGCGGGGCCTGTGTCACGGGGGTGTGGTCGAGCCACATGAGGTCGGCCATGACGATGGCGCTGCCGGGCAGCCAGGGGGCGAGGCGCAGGGTGTTCATGTCGGGGATCATGGCCATGTCGCCATATCCGCGTTCCCACGACGAGATCTCGTATCCGTCGACGGTGTTCATGTCGACGTCGACAGCCAGAAGGTAGTTGCAGCATTCGGCGCCGTGCGCGATGGTGTCCTCGACGAACAGGCGGGCGGCGACGCGCTTGCCCACGAGGCGGCCCTGCATGTCGGTGAAGGCGAGGACTACGGTGTCGATTTCACCGTCTGCGACCAGCGCGCGAAGAGTCTCGGGGGTGATGTAACCAGTGTTCTGTGACATTGTCATTCCTCTTCTTTGAGGTTGGATTTCCAACCATTAGACCACACTGCGTGAGATGTGTCTACAACACACCCACCTATTTCCCTATGAAAACAGCCAAAGGTTTCCAGCACGTGAAAAATCGCGTAACAAAAATTTCATCTAAAGGTAGTTACAAATGACCAATAAAGGGCTACAGTCAAAACAATCAACCAGTTCACACAGTCGTGAACGGCGGCGCACGTCATCGTTCCGACCCAACTAAAAGGAAGAACAGGATGTCCAAAGAAACCATGAAGGTCTCGGGTGTGACCTACACAACCCCAGACAGTGGATATTTTGAAAAACGTCAACTACAGCGTGCCGCCGGTGTCGTCGGCCTCTGGGGTCTGGCCGTCGCAGCAGTTATCTCGGGTGACTTCTCGGGATGGAACTTCGGACTCGCGTCCGGTGGGTTCGGCGGAATGCTCATCGCATTCGGCGTGCTCATCGTCATGTATTACGGTCTGATCTTCTCGATCGGTGAAATGGCCGCCGCAATGCCACACTCTGGTGGCGCCTATTCGTTCGCCCGATCGGCGATGGGACCCTGGGGTGGATACATCACCGGTCTGGCCGAAACGATTGAATACGTCGCCACGACCGCCGTTATCGTCTACTTCTCGGCCATGTACGCCAACGGCATTACCGCCGAGCTTCTGGGCCTCGACCTCACCGGTCAGATGTGGATCTGGTACGTCATCCTCTATGTCGCGTTCATCGCCTTGAACAGCGCCGGCTCGCACGTGTCGTTCCGCTTCGCCGTGATCGTCGCCATCCTGTCGCTCGTCATCCTCGCGATCTTCTCGGTCATGGCCGCGACCTCGGGCCTGTTCTCGTGGAACTCGCTGTTCGACATCGCACCGGATGCAAGCATCGCGGGGGCGACCGAGTTCCTGCCATTCGGCCCCATGGGTATCCTCTTCGCCCTGCCCTTCGCCGTATGGTTCTTCCTCGGCATCGAGGAACTTCCCCTGGCCGCCGAAGAAGCACACGACCCCGTCAAGGACATCCCCCGCGCTGGTCTCTGGGCTCGCGGAACCCTGATCGTCTTCGGTCTGCTCGTCCTGTTCCTCAACACCGGCATCCTCGGCTCGTCGGCCACCAGCGGATCGGGCGAGCCCCTGCTCGACGGATTCCGTGCAATGGTCGGTGACACCTGGGCAGCTGTGCTCGGCATCTTCGCCCTGATTGGTCTGCTCGCCTCGCTGCAGGGAATCATGTTCGCCTACGGACGCAACATGTACTCGCTGTCACGCGCCGGTTACTACCCCAAGGCTCTGTCGCTGACGGGTAAGAACAAGACCCCCTATGTTGCCCTGATCGTCGGTGGCGCCATCGGTTTCGTCGCACTCGTGCTGCTCGACTACCTGACCGCAACCACCGAACTGGGCAGCGTCGCCGGAGCAATCGTCCTCAACATCGCCGTGTGGGGTGCAATGCTCGCCTACCTGATGCAGGCCGTGTCGTTCCTCATCCTCCGCAAGAAGTTCCCCAACGCGAACCGCCCCTATGTATCGCCCTGGGGCGTACCCGGTGCATGGGCTGCGCTGATCATCTCGGCGCTCGCATTCGTGGGCTTCCTGCTGAACCCCACCTTCCTGCCCGCAATCTACGCAATCATCGTCGTGTACGCGGTGCTGTTGCTGGTGTTTGCGCTGCGCGGCCGCCACATGCTGGTGCTGTCGCCCGAGGAAGAGTACGCCGTCAACGGCGGGCTTCACAAGGAGTAAACGCTGTACAACCATGGCGGGGTCCGGGCAACCGGGCCCCGCTGTGTTTTTCCCACCAACGAGCGCCCCAACCACGTGCGATGGGCTCCAACATTCTGTATCGTCGAACCGTGACCACACTGAATATCGCTCCCGAAGTTGCCCTCGCTCTCGCCGAGGGGCGTCCGGTAGTAGCCCTCGAATCGACCATCATCTCTCACGGACTTCCCCGTCCCCGCAACAGCGAGGCCGCACAGGAATTCGAAAACATCCTGCGTGACACCGGGGTCACCCCCGCGACCATTGCCGTGATTGACGGCATCCCGACGGTGGGTCTCGACGCCGAAGGTCTCGACATCATCGCCAACCGTGACATAGCCAAGGCTTCGGTCCGCGACCTGCCGATGCTCATGGCCAAGGGCCAGAGCGGCGCCACCACGGTGGCCGCCACCGCGCACATCGCGGCTCGTGCCGGGATTCGCGTGTTCGCCACCGGCGGTTTGGGCGGAGTGCACCGCGGGGCAAACGAAACGTTCGACGAATCCGCCGACCTGTCGGCTCTCGCCGTGACCAACATCACTGTGGTCGCCGCGGGCGTGAAATCGGTGCTCGACATCCCCGCCACCCTCGAACGACTGGAAACCCTGTCGGTCCCCGTGATCGGTAACGGCACCACCAAGTTCCCCGCATTCTGGCTGAACGATTCGGGTTACACGCTCGACTGGGCTGCCGAGAACCCCGCCGAGATTGCGGCCATCATGCGCGCACACGACGACACCTCGAACGGTGGCGGAATTGTGGTCGCCAACCCCATCCCCGTCGAACTGCAGTGGGATCCGGCCGAACACGACCGCGTACTGGTGCAGGCATTTGCTGCCGCCGATGCGCAGGGTGTCCGCGGCAAGGCGGTCACGCCGTTTCTGCTGGGTTACATTGTCGAGGCATCGGGCGGACGCTCGCTCGAGGTCAACCTCGACTTGGCTCGCAACAACATCCGCGTCGCGGGACAGATCGCGACTGCGTGGAGCGCACTGACGCGATGAGCGAACGCATCCTCGTCATCGGTGACGTCATTGACGACATCATCGTGATCCCCGGGCGGGCCATCCGGCACGACACCGACACTCCCGCCTCGATTTCGCAACGGGCGGGGGGTTCGTCGGCCAACACGGCCGCGTGGTTGGGTTTCGCGGGTGTGGACGTGGATTTTTATGGGTGTGTCGGTCAGGCCGATTTGGCCCGCCATTCGCACGAACTGTCTCAGTTCGGTGTGCGCACCTTCCTGAATCCCGACGAAATCCATCCGACGGGCACCATCGTCATCCTCGTCGAGGGCGAGGCGCGCACCATGTTGACCGACCGTGGGGCAAACATCGTGCTCGACCTGGACGAGGTTCCCGATGCGCTGTTGGCGGACGCGGGGTTCCTGCACCTCACTGGGCACACGGTCCTTGATGCACCGGATCGACACGCAATCACGCGACTGATCGCTCGGGCGCACGACGCGGGGGTGCGGGTGTCGGTGGACCCCGCCTCGGCCGGATTTATTGACGACTTCGGTGTCGAGCTTTTCCTGTCACTCATCGCGGGCGCCGACATTCTGCGCCCCAATGAGGACGAGGTCACCGTGCTGTCGGGGCTGATGGAACCCGTCGCTGCGAGCGAGAAACTGACCGAACTGTTCCCGTTGGTTGTCACGACGCTGGGTGGCAACGGCGTGATTGTGGCCGAACGCGGCAAGCCCGCCGTCCGATTCGCCACGGACCGGGTCGAGGTCGTGGACCCCACCGGGGCTGGCGACACCTTTAACGCGGGACTGCTCGCGGGTCTGGCCAAGGGCCTTTACCCTGTCGAGGCCGCGCATCAGGCCGCGCGGCTCGCCGCATCGGGGCTTAAGGACGTGGGGGCTCGCCCGATTCACGCATAGCCGTGTACGCGTTCAATGCGTCGGTGCGCGACTGGGCCAGGTTGATGATGGGTTCGGGGTACGCGCTGGTTCCCATTTCGGGAACCCAACGGTTGCGGTACACGCGTTGGCCGTCGAATTTATCGGCCTGCAGTTCGGGGTTGAACACCCGGAAATAGGGGGCGGCGTCGTAGCCACTGCCGGCAACCCACTGCCAGCTGGCCGGGTTGCTCGCCTCGTCGGCGTCGACCAGAGTGTCCCAGAACCACTGTTCGCCGATGCGCCAGTCGATTCCCAAATTCTTGATCAGGAACGAGGCGCACACCATGCGAACGCGGTTGTGCATGGTTCCACTGATCCACAGTTCGCGCATGCCCGCGTCGACGAGCGACACCCCGGTCATCCCCTTTTTCCAGGCGCGAAGTCGTGCGGACGACAACGGTTTCCACGGGAACGCATCGAATTCCGGTCGCAGATTGCGGGTGCGGATATCGGTGTTCGTGAACAGCTGGTGGTACGAAAATTCGCGCCAGCCGACCTCGCTGAGGAAACGGTCGCGATTTTTGTCGTTGCCCGCGGGCGACCGCAACCAGGTTTCGTGCCACACCTGGTACGGGCTAATTTCTCCGAATCGCAGGTGCGGGCTGAGTCGGCTCGTACTGTCCACCCCCGGCTCGTCCCGACGGTCGTAGTGCATGATTCCGTTGGCCAGGAAGTCGTCCAGTCGGGCGTGGGCGCCTGCTTCGCCCGGTGTCCACCACTCGGGGAAACGGTCGGCCCAGTCCCGTGTCGGTGTCAGCTGCCACGAGTCCAGATCGTCGGACGCCACATCGTGCGCTGGGGTGATCGACTCGGGTGCGGGCAGAGGCTCGCGGGGGCTGTGCGTGGCGAGGAAGGATTTCCAGAACGGTGTGAAAACTTTGAACGGGCTGCCCGACTGTGTCAGGTGCGCCCACGGGTCGTGCAGCAGGTTGGCGGTGAAACTGTGCGCCTCGAGGCCGGCCGCGGTCAGGGTGGCTTTCAGTTCGGCGTCGATGTTTCGTGATGCCCCGTAACGACGGTTCCAGAACACGGCGCCCGCGCCGGACTCACGCACCAGTTCGGGGATGACCGTGCGCGCGGGTCCGCGGCGGAGGGTCAGTTCGCCACCGAGTGCACGGACCTCGGAGGACAGGGCGGTCAGGCTGTGGTGCAGCCACCAGCGCGATGCGCCACCCAGTGGCCGAACCTCGGGGGATTCGTCGTCCAAAACATAGACAATCACGATTGGGTTACCGCGTTCGACGGCGGCCGTCAAGGCGGGATTATCGGACACGCGCAGATCGTCGCGCAACCACACAATGCTGGGGGTATTCACGTGCACCTGTCCTAGAAGGCGTCGATACCGCGCCCGTGTCCGAAGTTGATGGCGACATCGGCGTGACGGTCGAAACGGTAACCCACGCCTCGAACGGTACGAATGATGTCGTCGAAGGGTTCTAGTTTCGCACGCAGTCGACGCACATGGACGTCGATCGTGCGCGAGTTGGGCTGGTCGGAATCGCCCTCATTCCACAGGTCGCGCACGATGTCATCGCGATCCACGGTTTGGCCTTCACGCAGAACGAGGTACTGCAGCAATTCAAACTCTTTGAACGTCAAGGGGGCCTGTGCGGCGTTCAGCAGGACCCGCTTGCGCGAGATATCGATGACCACACCGTTCTCGGAGGGCTTGGGTTTCGGCGGCAACAGTGTGGCAACAGCGGCGGGGTCGCGCAGAGCCAGTCGAACGATGTCCAGGTCTCGGCCGCGCTGTCCGGCGGGGGCAAATGCCACGGCGGCGTGAGATTCCGCTGCGGGGGCCAGCTCGGTCAGCAGCGACTTGAGGGCCAATACGATCTCGGAAATGTTCGAACCCGATGCGGCAGCCTTGGCCTCGTCGATGCCGACGTACAGCGCAAAACCGCGTGCTTCCGCGCTGTTGGGCTGTGGTTCCGTCATGCCACCACTTTAAGCGGTTTAGGCCACAACACCGTAGAGTCGGTCGCCCGCATCGCCCAGACCGGGCACAATGTACCCATTTTCATTGAGTTTTTCGTCCAGTGCGCCCAGAACCAACGTTACGTTTCGTTGCGCCACGGCATCGCGGACCGCCTCGACGCCCTCGGGGGCACCCAGCAGGCAGACGGCGATGACTTCGGCCGCGCCTCGATCAAACATGTAGTCGATGGCGGCGATCAGCGAACCACCGGTGGCCAGCATGGGGTCGAGGATGAAGGCCTGACGTCCCTGCAGGTTGTCGGGAAGTCGTTCGGCATAAACGCTGGGCTCGAGGGTTTCCTCGTCGCGGACCATGCCCAAGAAACCGACCTCGGCGGTGGGGATCAGACGGACCATGCCCTCGAGCATGCCCAGTCCCGCACGCAGGATGGGGACGACCAGAGGCCGGGGCTCGGCAATTTTCACGCCGACAGTGGCGGTCACCGGGGTGTCGATGTGGTGCGGAACAACGCGCACATCGCGGGTGGCCTCGTAGGCCAGAAGGGTGACGAGCTCGTCGGCCAGTGCGCGGAACACCGACGACGGGGTGTTTTTGTCACGCAACACGGTGAGCTTGTGGGTGATGAGGGGGTGATCGGCAACGACAACTCGCATAGGCTCAATCTATCAACGAAGGGAGAAGCGTGAAGGTTCGGGACACGGATGAGCAGGCCATGCGGGCCGCTCTCGTTCAGGCCCACGCGGCTCTGGCCGCGGGCGATGTGCCCGTCGGTGCCGTTGTCCTCGACGCCTCGGGCGCGATTGTGGCGACAGGTTTCAACGAACGGGAACTGACCGGCGACCCCACCGCTCACGCCGAAGTCGTCGCGTTGCGCCGTGCGGCCGCGGCTGCGGGCGGGTGGAATTTGTCGGGCCACACTCTGGTGGTCACGCTCGAACCGTGTGTAATGTGCGCCGGGGCTATCCTCTCGGCGCGGGTGTCACGGGTGGTGTTTGGTGCCTTTGACGACAAGGCGGGCGCCTCGGGTGGGGCAATCGAGGTGTTGCGCAATCCTGCGCTGCCCATTCGGGTGGACGAGGTCGTCGGCGGGGTTCTCGCCGAGGAGACGGCGGAACCCCTGCGCGACTTCTTTAGCGCACAGCGCTAAAGCCTCACAGTTGCGGGGTTATGCGCCCCAGATGTCGGTGCTCCAGAGCACGGCGATCACGATGTCAACGATCGCGAAGCCACCGGCTGCGTGGAAGAACGGCTGCAGCTTGGTTTCGCCCTTCTTCTGGCGGATGTTACCGATAACGGCGGCGACGAGTGCGGCGAGTGCCAGCACGAACTTGATGCCAATCTTGGCGTTGTTGACGTCTTCGTCCAGCGCGTACTTCATGCCGACGAGGATCACACCGGTCACCAGCTGAATGGCGGCGGCGGGGATCATGAGGCCGAAGGGGAAGTTGGTCTTGGTCTTCATGTTCGCAACAAACAGGCCCACGAGGATGGCCAAGCCGACGAAGTGAATAACGAGCGTGATGCCCTTGATGAGTTCCAGTGTGTTCATGTTTTCCTCCTGTGCGACCTCCCTTGGTCGCATTCGAAACCCTACACTGAGAACCATGGAAACGACCCTGACGTTTGCCTTCCTGGGCACCGGTTCAATGAACGGCGCGATCCTCACGGGGTTGCTGGACGAGGGGTCGTTGGTGGGCTCGATTCGTGCCACCACGCGTTCGACCGCCTCGGCCGAGGTGTTGTCTTCGGGTCGTGTCGAGGCGCGGTCGGTCGAGTCCGATGAGGGCGCCAACCGTTGGGCCGTCACCGGTGCCGATGTCGTGGTGCTCGGGGTCAAGCCCGCGGGGATTGTCGATGTGTTGACCGATATCCGCGATGCCCTGTCGCCGGACGCACTAATTATTAGTGTCGCTGCCGGCGTGACTCTGGCCACGATGCAGTCGGTGGTGTCGAACCCGATTGTGCGCGCAATGCCGAACACTCCCGCCCTGGTGGGCATGGGGGTCACGGGTGTGGCTGCGGCGGACGCCGTGTCCCCCGCGAACCTCGACCTGGCGCGACGCGTTTTTCAGACGGTGGGCGTGGTGATGCAGCTGCCCGAATCGCAGATCGACGCACTGTCGACGATTTCGGGGTCTGGTCCCGCCTATGTTTTCCACGCGATCGAACAGTGGACGTTGGCGGCCGAACGCTTGGGCTTTTCCCATGTCGAGGCCCGCGCCCTGGTCGAGGGTACGTTCGCCGGTTCGACTCGCCTGTTACAGGAATCCGGTGTGGAGCCGGCCGAATTGCGTCGTCGTGTGACCAGCCCCAAGGGCACCACGGAACGCGCGATCGCCGTGTTGGATGCGGCCCAGTTGGCTGATGTGTACGAGGCGGCCGCGCGGGCTGCCTTGGCGCGAGCCGCGGAAATCGCCGCGGAGAACGCCGCGAAACGCTAATCATCAGCAGGGCTGGTTCACAGGAAGTTCACAGTGTCCGACGGAAATCTGTAGACATCAACCACAGACCACCCGAAAGGTGACCATCATGGCAAAGAAGATTGACAGCTTCGGCGACGAGAATGCCGAACCCCTCAACTCGCAGAACGACGAGTCCGCAACCCAGTCCACCGCAGCAGAAACCCCCAGTGGCATCGCCGCAACCTCAAAGGCGAAGCGCAACTGGCTGATGCCCGTCGGTATCGCCGCGGGATCGGTCCTGCTGCTGGGCCTGACCTTTGGTGCCGGTGCATCCGCCGCAAAGTTCGTTGGCCCCCAGCCCGCAGAATTCGGCATCGCCCACGTCGAGGGATTTGACGGTGATGGCGACGGCGGGTTCCAGGGCGAACGCGGCGAAGGTGGCCGTGGTGGCCACGGCCCTCAGGGCGAAGGCATGGCAGACGCTCAGGGCCACACCGGCATGACCGCCGACCCCAACGACCTGTGCCACGCTGGCGACGGTCACACCCACGACGCCAATGGCAACGACATGGCGATGGCCGACGGCAGCAGCTGCACCGCAGTGACGACCGGTACCGACGGAACCACCACCGACACCACCACGCCGTAACGGCACGCGCAAACACGGCGCACAGACGCGAACAGGGTATCCCCCAGGGGATACCCTGTTTTCTATGGAAGACATTTTTGACGTCCTGGCCGAACAGATCCGTCGCGACATCCTCGTGACCCTGCGCAATGCGGCACCCGCGGACATGTCGGTCGGCGACATCGTGGGCGCTGTGGGATCAACGCAGCCCACCGCCTCGAAGCACCTCAAGGTGTTGCGCGAGGCGGGGCTCGTTGCCGTTCGCGAAGAAGGTCAACACCGCTATTACCGACTGAACCCGGAACCCCTGGCGACCGTCGAGGGCTGGATCAGCGGCATGAACACCGCCCCCGCCCCAGCAGAAGCCGTGTCGGTGGACAAGCCCGAAGCACCGGCGTCGACCGCCTCCTATCTGCCCGAGGCCGACTATTCGGGCATCGGCCGACAGGTAGGACGATTCCTGGCCGATGTCACGCACGAAGCTCTGGGAATCACCAAATTGGCGCGAACAGTCGTGCTCGATGCCACCAGTGCGGTCACGGAAAAGACGGGCGAATTCGCCGAACGATTCACCCAGCGCCGCTAAACGACAAAGCCGCCACAAAAATTGGGCTAGACTTTCCCCTACATGTCAGTTCGCCGGCTTCGTGCCGGCTCAAATGAAGGTGTCCTATGGGTTCCGTCATCAAGAAGCGTCGCAAGCGTATGGCCAAGAAGAAGCACCGCAAGTTGCTTCGCAAGACTCGCCACCAGCGTCGTAACAAGAAGTAGAGTCGCAAGACCGCAAAGCGCTAGGTTCGCCTAGCGCTTTTTGCGTTTCCCCAAAATCTCCCAACCATGCAGTCGGGCATAGGCGCGCAGTGCGGCATCGGGGTTGACGGCGACGGGGTGACCCACGGCGGTGAGCATGGGCACGTCGTTGAGCGAATCCGAGTAGGCCCAGCAGTCCGCGAGGTCGACATTGTGTTCGCGCGCAATCCGGCGAATCGCATCCACCTTTAACGGACCGTGCAGGGGTTCACCCACGAGTTGACCGGTGGCGACGCCGTCGCGTTCCTCGACCAGAGTGCCCAGTGCGCCGGTCAGCCCGAGGTCGGTGGCAATGATCTGCCCCAGGTATTGAGGGCTGGCGGTAACCAGCCACACCTGGTCCCCTTTGCGGCGGTGCTGTTGGGCTCGTTCCACGGACGGCCCGATCAGGTTGCGCGCAATGTGCAACCGGTAGGCGTCATGGGCTATCTGGCGAATCGACTCGGACGGCTTGCCCTCGATCAGCTTCAGTCCTCGACCGCGCGCGGTGCGCATCTGGGCGCCGGTTTCTCCCACGGTGCGGAACGTCAGTTGGTGCCACGCGAATCGTGCCACGTCGACCAGGCCGATGAATCCCTCGGACCATGCGGTACGCGCCAGCTGGTACATGGTCGAACCGTCCACGATGGTGTTGTCCACATCGAAAAAGGCAATGGCCGGGGTGTGCTCACCAGCAGGGGTCATGCGCTCCAGCATAGGCTGGACCTATGTCGACTGTCACCGTGGAACTCATCGACCGACCGGGCTGTCACCTGTGTGACGACGTCCGTGCGGTGATTCGGGCCGTATTGCCCGATTTCCCGAATGTCAGCCTGGTCGAAATCGATGTCGATACCGTCCCAGCGCTACGCGAACAGTTCACCAACGACATTCCCGTTATTCGCATCAATGGCCAGATCCATTCCCGTTGGCGCACCACCGAGCCCGCCCTGCGCGCGGCCCTGCAACAGACCCAAGGAACAGCATGATTCAGCACACCGTCCTGTGGAAGCTTGTCGACATGGACGAGGCCGCTCGCGCCGACTTCATCGCCGAGAGCTCTCGCCGCATTGCCGCCCTGTCGACCATCCCCGGCGTTGTCTCGGTTGTGGCTCTGGTCGACGTCCGTTCGACGGACGGCAACTGGGACCTCGGCCTGGTGTCGGTCCACGACGACGAGGCGGCACTCGCCGCGTATCAGGTCCACCCCGACCACACGGGCTTCGGCGGCTGGTTCAAGCCCATGGTCGCCGCACGCGTCTGCATCGACTCGTCGCTGTAACCGCCCCGCCGTCCAGCTCGCTTTGTAGACTGGGCGCATGTCCGTGAACCCCGCACTCGTTGGCCGTGAATTTCCGCCGGTCGCCCCCTATTTGGTTGGTCGTGAAAAGGTGCGTGAGTTCGCTCGCGCCGTATTCGCGTCGAACCCACTGCACTTCGATGTCGAGGCTGCCCGTGCGGCCGGATATTCGGACCTTGTAGCGCCGGCGACGTTCCCCGTTGTGATTCAAGAGGCCACGCTGGCCCAGCTGCTGGCCGAGCCCGACGCCAACATCGATTTCTCGCGTGTTGTGCACGGCGACCAGAAGTTCACGTACACCCGACCCGTCGTGGCCGGTGATGAACTGACCGCCACGCTCACGGTGCGCACCGTGCGTGACATGGGCCCGTTCTCGATGGTGACGTCCGAGAGCGAGATGGTGGATGCCCACGGTGACCTCGTCGTCACCGCCGTGTCCACACTGATCGTCCGAGGAGAGGGTGCCTGATGTTGACCGGAATCACCGTGGGCGACGTGGTCGCCGAACGGACCTTTGACCTTAATCGCGGTTCGCTCGTTCGCTATGCGGGCGCTTCGGGGGACTTCAACCCCATTCACTACCGTGACGATGTCGCCGCCGAGGTGGGTTTGCCCGGCGTGCTGGCCCACGGAATGCTGACTATGGGCTTCGCCATCCAGCCCGTCATGGACTGGCTGGGCAGCCGCGGACGTGTGGTCGATTATGGCGTCAAGTTCACTCGTCCCGTAGTCGTTGACCCCGTGACCGGTGCCCAGGTAACCGTTGTCGCAAAGGTGGGGGCGTTGCTCGATGACGCCGCTCGAATCGACCTCACTGTGACCTACAACGACGACACCGTCCTCGGCAAGGCTCAAGTCCAGGTCGTCTTCGACTAGGCCCGCGCCCTCGCCGTGAACCCCACCAACTTCGCCGAACTCACCACCCTGGGGGTGGGCGGCCCGGCGACCCAGTTGGTCACCGTGACGACGCGCGACGAATTCGTGACCGCGTTCCGTGACATCACGCTGGGTCATGACGAGTGGTTCATCCTCGGAGGCGGATCCAACGTTGTGGTCGCGGATGCCGGACTCGATTACCCCGTAATTCGGGTCGCCACCCGTGGAATCACCGTGACGACGGATGCCGATTCTGTGCTGGTCGATGTCGAGGCCGGCGAGGAATGGGACGCGGTGGTAGCCCACTGCGTTGACGCGGGCTGGGCCGGAATCGAGGCACTCAGTGGCATCCCCGGAACCGCCGGTGCGGCTCCGATCCAAAACATCGGCGCCTATGGGGCCGAACTGTCCGAGGTGCTCGACTCGATCGAGTTCATTCACGAATCCACCGGCGAAATCGAACGCCTCGCCGCACCGGAACTGGATCTGGGGTATCGCCACAGCCGAATCAAGGCGGGCGAATTGCGGGGGGCCGTGCTCTCGGTGCGGCTGCGGCTGACGCCGTCGAGTGCCTCGCAGCCCATCCGTTACAGCCAACTGGCCGATGCCCTGGGCGTCGAACTGGGTCAGTCGGTGGAGCTCGCCGATGTGCGCACCGCGGTTCTGCGGGTTCGATCGGCCAAGAGCATGGTCTTTTCCGTTGACGACGTGGATTCCCACAGTGCGGGCTCGTTCTTCATGAACCCTGTCGTGCGGTCCGAATTCGCCCGTGACCTGCCCCAGTTCGCGCCTCGATTCGAGGCGGGTGTCGGCGCCGACGGTTCGCAATTGGTGAAACTTTCGGCCGCGTGGTTGATCGAACATTCGGGTATCGGTCGCGGATTTAGCCTCGCGGGCAGTAACGCAGCCGTGTCGTCGAAACACACTCTCGCCATCGTCAACCGTGGCGGCGCGACAGCCGACCAGGTGATGGAACTGGCGCGGTTCATCGAACTGCGGGTTCAGCAAACGTTCGGCGTGAACCTCGTCGCCGAGCCCACGTACCTGGACTAGTCACCGGAAAGCCCGCGGCGATTCGCGGGATTCCGGGTTGTCGACCTAGGCCGCGAACAGTTTCTGCAGGCGCTGGATGCCCTCGCGCAGTTCGTCGTCGCCCAGGGCGTACGAGAATCGCAGGTAACCGCTGGGGCCAAATGCCTCGCCGGGAACCACGGCGACATCGGCGTTCTCGAGAATGTAGTCGGCGAGTTCCAGCGTCGACGTGATCATCTGTCCGCCCCATTCGCGGCCCAGCAGTCCGGTCACGTCGGCGTACACATAGAACGCTCCGCCCGGTTCTGGCACGACGAATCCGGGAATCAACGACAGTTCCTGCAGCATCAGGCTGCGGCGGCGGGCATAGGCCACCTTCATGTCGTCGACGACGCTCTGGTCGCCGGTCAGGGCGGCGAGGGCGGCACGCTGTGACACGTTGGACACGTTGCTCGACAGGTGCGACTGCAGGTTGCTGGCCGCGGCGATGATGTCCTTCGGGCCGACCATCCAGCCCACACGCCAGCCGGTCATGGCGAACGTCTTGGCCACACCGTTGACGAGAACGGTCTGGTTGGTCAGGTCGGGAACGATCTCGGTGATCGAGGGCGAGCGGTCGCCGTCGTAGTTCAAGTTCTGGTAAATCTCGTCCGAAATCACCCAGATGCCGTGCTCGAGAGCCCATTCGCCGATCGCGCGGGTCTGTTCGACGGTGTACACCGAACCCGTGGGGTTCGAGGGGGACACGAACAAGAGAATCTTGGTGCGCGGCGTGCGCGCAGCCTCGAGCTGTTCGACGGTCACGCGGTACCCGGTCTCGGCGCCGGCAAACACGTCGACCATGACACCGCCGGCGAGGGCGATGGCCTCGGGGTAGGTGGTCCAGTACGGAGCGGGCACGAGGACCTCGTCGCCGTCATCGACCAGGGTCTGGAACGCCTGGTACACGGCCTGCTTGCCGCCGTTGGTGACGATCACCTGGCTGGCGTCGCACGCCCAACCCGAGTCGCGGGCGGTCTTCTCGGCGATTGCCTGACGCAGTTCGGGCAACCCGGCTGCGGGGGTGTACCGGTGGTTCTTGGGGTCACGCGCGGCCTCGACTGCGGCCTCGACCACGTGGGCCGGGGTGGGAAAGTCGGGCTCGCCGGCACCATACGAAATGATGGGGCGACCAGCGGCCTTGAGGGCCTTGGCCTTGGCGTCGACCTTGAGGGTTGCGGATTCGGCGATGGCGCCGATGCGGCGCGAAACACGGGTACGAGGTTCAGTCACGCGTCTAGCCTACATTCCGCTGTCTGACTTGCTTTGGAATTTCGGCAACCAGCGTTTAGACTTGAACACGGTGCGAAATCGCCAAAATTTGCTATGCCCGCAAAGCAAAAGATGGTTCGTACAGAGGGCGGTGGCTCAATTGGTAGAGCAGCGGTCTCCAAAACCGCAGGTTGCAGGTTCGAGTCCTGTCCGCCCTGCGAAGCCGAGAAATCGGTTTCACAACCACCCAACCGGAAGGCACAGCAATGACTGAATCCCACGAGGACGTCGTCGCACACGCGAAGCAAGGCCGCGAAGAAAAGCGCGGTATTTTTTCGCGCCTCTCGCTGTTTGTTCGCGAGGTCGTTGCCGAACTCCGCAAAGTGGTCACCCCCACCCGCCGCGAACTCGTGAACTACACGACCGTTGTGCTGATCTTTGTGATCATCATGATGGCGCTCGTGTCGGGTCTCGACTTCGTGATTGGACTCCTCACCGGCTTTGTGTTCGGTGACGGCACGTTCAACTGGGGAAACTAAGGAATTAGAGGACATATCGTGACCGAGAACAACACCCCCGACATCGACCTCGAGGACGCAGACCTGTCGACCGAATCGGCCGAAGAAGCTGCAGTGCACGTTGTCGATGACGCCGAGGTGAACCTCGACGAGGCACTCGACGCACTGGACGCCGCCGAGGACGACCAGGCTGACGCCATCGTCGATGACGCACTCGACATCGATTCGGCTGACGAAGCCGACGCTTCGGTCGCCGCAACCGACGACGAGGCCGTCGCAGAGGGCGATGACCCCTTCGCTGACTTCCGCGCCCAACTGCGTGCGAAGCCCGGCAAGTGGTACGTCATTCACTCGTACGCCGGTTACGAAAAGCGTGTCAAGCAGAACATCGAGAACCGCGTTCTCGCCATGAACATGCAGGACTCGATCTTCGAGGTCGAGGTCCCCATGGAAGACGTCGTCGAAATCAAGAACGGCCAGCGCAAGCTCGTTACTCGCGTTCGCGTCCCCTCGTACGTACTCGTGCGCATGTTCCTCAACGAAGACTCGTGGTCGACCGTTCGTCACACCCCCGGTGTGACTGGCTTCGTCGGCAACGCACACAACCCGATTCCCCTGCGTTTCACCGAGGCATTCGAGATGCTGAAGTCGACCGCAGATGTCGAGGGTGCACGTTCGGCCGGTGGCTTCAAGCCCAAGTCGCGCGACGTCCAGGTCACCACCGATTTCGAAATCGGCGAAACCGTGGGCATCAAGGAAGGCGCATTCGCCGGCCTGCAGGGCACCATCTCGGAGATCCACCCCGAGGCGGGCAAGCTCTCTATCTTCATCAACGTCTTCGGCCGCGACACCGCTGTTGAATTCCAGTTCAACCAGGTAGAGAAGCAGTAATTCACAGACCACCGCATCCCGGAACCGCCGGAGATGCGGGAGCGCATGACGAACGTCGTGCACGACAGTAAGGAAAAATAATGGCAGCAAAGAAGAAGGTCACCGGCCTCATCAAGCTCCAGATCAACGCGGGCGCAGCTAACCCTGCTCCCCCCATTGGTCCGGCTCTTGGTCAGCACGGCGTAAACATCATGGAGTTCTGCAAGGCGTACAACGACGCCACCGCAGACAAGCGTGGAAGCATCATCCCCGTTGAAATCACCGTTTACGAAGACCGTTCGTTCACGTTCATCCTCAAGACCCCCCCGGCATCGGAGCTCATTAAGAAGGCTGCGGGCGTCGCAAAGGGTTCGTCGACTCCTCACACGGTAAAGGTTGCACAGCTCACTCGTGCACAGCTCCGTTCCATCGCCGAGATGAAGCAGGTTGACCTCAACGCCAACGACGTTGAAGCAGCTGAAAAGATCATCGCCGGTACCGCTCGCTCCATGGGCATCACGGTCGAATAACCCTTAACCACTAGCGGGAGAGCCCCCGGGCTCATGACACCGCGATTCTCATAAGGAGAAAAATTATGGCTCAGAAGTCAAAGGCGTACCGCGCCGCAGCCGCCCTTCTCGAAGAGGGCAAGTTCTACACCGCAACCGAGGCTCTCGAGATTGCAAAGAAGACCACCAGCACCAAGTTCAACTCGACCGTCGAGGTCGCACTGAAGCTCGGCGTTGACCCCCGTAAGGCAGACCAGATGGTTCGTGGAACCGTCATCCTGCCCCACGGCACCGGCAAGACCGCACGCGTTATCGTGTTCGCAACCGGCCCCGCAGCAGAAGCAGCTCTCGCAGCTGGTGCTGACGAGGTTGGCGGCGCAGAGCTGATCGAAAAGGTTGCCGCGGGCTTCCTCGCATTCGACTCGGCTGTTGCAACCCCCGAGCTCATGGGCCAGGTTGGTCGCCTCGGTAAGGTTCTCGGTCCCCGTAACCTCATGCCGAACCCCAAGACCGGTACCGTCACCACCGACCCCGCGAAGGCTGTTGCCGACATCAAGGGCGGAAAGATCGAGTTCCGCGTTGACAAGCACGCTAACGTTCACTTCATCGTAGGCAAGGCTTCGTTCTCGGAAGCACAGCTGGGTGAAAACTTCGCTGCTGCTCTGGACGAGGTTCAGCGTTTGAAGCCTTCGAGCTCGAAGGGCCGCTACATCCAGAAGGCAGCTGTCTCGACCACGTTCGGTCCTGGCATCCCCCTGGACGTCAGCTCGCTCTAAGCGTTCTGTTTCACACAGCCCCGGCCACACGGTCGGGGCTGTGTTGTTGTCGGGGTGATTCTTGCGGGTCATTGGGGGGAATCTTGGTAAATTCATAGAAAACTGAGGACACTGGAAGGGTGATGACAGAAACCACCGAACTTCGCAAGCCCGACGGCACCCCCATCCGCGCACTGGTCGTAGACGATGAACGAGCACTCAGTGAACTCGTGTCCATGGCCTTGAAGTTCGAAAAGTGGGAGGTCCAGACCGCAGCCTCCGGACTCGAGGCCGTGTCCAAGGCCCGTGACTTCCAACCCGACGTGATCGTGCTCGACATCATGCTTCCCGACTTTGATGGACTCGAGGTCATGCGCCGCATCCGCGCAGCGGGCACCAATGTCCCCGTCCTGTTCCTCACCGCCAAGGATTCGGTCGGTGACCGTGTTGCCGGGCTCACCGCCGGCGGTGACGACTATGTCACCAAGCCCTTCAGCCTCGAGGAACTCGTCGCGCGCCTCCGCGGAATTGTGCGTCGCACCGTCGCCACCCAGGTCGTGGCCGAAAGCCCCGAAATTCAGGTCGGCGACCTCGTGCTCAACGAGGATTCGTACGAGGTGCGTCGCGGCGACACCGCCATCGAACTCACCGCAACCGAATTCGAACTCTTGCGCTATCTGATGCGCAACCCCAAGCGCGTTCTGTCCAAGGCCCAGATCCTGGACCGCGTGTGGAGCTACGATTTCGGCGGACGTTCCTCGATTGTCGAAATATACATCTCGTACCTGCGCAAGAAGATCGATGTGCTGGGACCCGCGATGATTCACACCGTACGCGGTGTCGGTTATGTGATTCGGCCGGTCGAATAAACGTGTTCACCGAGTGGTCCCTGCGGAAGCGCCTCATCATCACCACCGCGGTATTGACCGCGATGGCCGGCCTCGCCATCGGCATGGCCAACCTGGTGGGTGTCCGCACGTTCATGATCGGACAGCTGGACGAGGACCTGGTGCAGGCGGCAGAGCGACTGCAAAATCCCCGCGAGAACCACGCCGTGGGTGACGATTTCGGTAACCAAATCAACGGAGCAGGAACGGCGGTCGGAACAGTCCTGGCCGCCTTTGATGCCCAGGGAAACGTCTCGGCGGTCTACCTCAACGCCGACGCCAACCAACGAACTTTTGACGACGCACAGCTGAACTCGATTCCGACCACGGGCTGGACCACAGAGATCCGCGAGGTGCGCATCGACGACTCCGGCAACTATCGCATGGCCGTTGTCGGTACCACCGAGGGGTCCACCATCCTGCTGGGTCTGCCGACCGCCACGGTCGACCGAGTTGTGTCGCGCATCGCACTGTTCCAGTTGTTCCTCATCGTCGGCGTGGTCGGGCTGGTCGTTCTTGCAGGCCGCAAGGGCGTCGACATGGCGCTGCGGCCCCTAGAGCGCATGCGCGAAACAGCCCGACGCGTATCGGGAATGCCGCTGGCTGCGGGCGAGGTCGCACTCACCGAGCGCGTCCAGATCGACGAACCCGAAACCGAGGTCGGCCAGCTGGGTGAAGCCTTCAACCAGATGCTCGATCACGTCGACGAGGCCCTCAAGTCGCGTCAAGAATCCGAAGCCAAGGTTCGCCAATTCGTGTCGGACGCCTCGCACGAACTGCGCACGCCTCTGACCGCCATCCGCGGATACTCGGAACTGACCCGTAGAACCAACATGGAAATGTCACCCGAATTGGCCTATGCGCTCGAGCGCATCGAGTCCGAATCGATTCGGATGACGGCGTTGGTCGAAGACCTGCTGCTGCTGGCGAGGCTCGACGAAGGGCGTGAACTGGACCTCGTGGAAACGGACCTGTCCACCATTGTGCGCAACGCCGTGGCCGACGCCGAAACCGCGGGCCCCGACCACACCTGGTCGGTTGATGCCGCCGAAAACGTCACCGTGCACGGCGACCAACACCGCCTGCACCAGATCGTCGCCAACGTGTTGGGGAACGCCCGTGTCCACACCCCCGCGGGAACACAGGTATCCACGACACTCTCGGTGGTGGACGGAATGGCCACACTGAGCATTGTCGACAACGGACCGGGAATCCCCGCCGAAATCATGGACAGCCTGTTTGAACGATTCACCCGCGCGGACGGTTCACGCAACCGGGCAACGGGTTCGACCGGACTGGGCCTCGCAATCGTCGAGGGGCTGGTCCGCGCGCACCACGGCACCATCGCCGCACACAGCGCCGAAGGCCGCACCGAATTCCGCATCACACTGCCCGTCGCCGACTAGTCCGACAAGGGACCAGCGCCCTGCGGTTTGCGAAAACCGCGGCAACCGCCTAGAGTTAAAGAACCGAAGACCGTCGGTTGTCGTGTGCGAAAGCACAAGACCGAAGAACAGCCCAGGCTGTGACCCACGCAGGTGCAAAAGTTACCGCCAGAAATGGCTTCCAACTCCGTGCGCTTGCGCCGGAGTTTTTTCTTTGCCCCGACGGTTCAGGATTTAGTCCACAACCAACAAGGAGCACCATGGCGAACAAGGAAGCATCGGTTGCCGAGATTGCGGAGGGTTTCCGCACCTCGAGCGCTGTACTGCTCACCGAGTACCGCGGCCTCACGGTAGCTCAGCTCAAGCAGCTGCGCACCAACATCCGTGACAACGCATCGTACGCCGTGGTGAAGAACACGCTGGCTAAGCGTGCGCTCAACGAAGCAGGCGTCACTGAACTTGACGATCTGCTGAACGGGCCCACCGCTATCGCTTTCGTACACGGCGACCCCGTGTCGGTAGCGAAGTCGCTGCGTGACTTTGCCAAGGCAAACAACCAGCTTGTGGTGAAGGGTGGTTTCTTTGATGGAGCCGCACTTTCCGCTGCTGACGTTCAGAAGCTCGCTGACCTCGAGACCCGAGAGGTACTGCTTGCCAAGCTCGCAGGCGCCTTCAAGGCATCGCTGTTCGGAGCTGCATACCTGTTCAACGCACCGCTCGCACAGGCCGTTCGCACGGTCGACGCGCTGCGTCAGAAGAACGAATCCGCTAACTAATAGCGGTAAATAACACCAACCCATACAAGGAGAAATATCATGGCAAAGCTGACCACTGACCAGCTGATCGACGCCTTCAAGGAGCTCTCGCTCATCGAGCTCTCGGAGTTCGTCAAGGCATTCGAAGAGACCTTCGAAGTTACCGCTGCTGCACCCGTTGCTGTTGCTGCTGCACCCGCTGCTGGCGGCGCTGCTGCTGAAGCTGAAGAAGAGAAGGACTCGTTCGACGTCGTTCTCGAGTCGGCTGGCGACAAGAAGATCCAGGTCATCAAGGAGGTTCGTGTTCTCACCAACCTCGGCCTCGGTGAAGCAAAGGCTCTCGTTGACGGCGCACCCGCGACCGTTCTCGAAGGCGTCAACAAGGAAGCTGCAGAGAAGGCTCAGGCTCTTCTCGTCGAGGCTGGCGCAACCGTCACCCTCAAGTAGTCTTTTCTACTTCGAACTGGGGTGTCACCTTCGGGTGGCACCCCAGTTTTTATTGGTGGAGAGTGTGGGCAAAATTTGGCAGGTGCCAATAGTTTTCTGCCCGCGGAAGTGATTAGATGTCTAGGATTACAGGGTGGCCAAAAAAGTAATTGCACCGAAGTCTGATGTTCGGCGCCCCACGCAAGCCGATGTTGCGGCGCGCGTTGGAGTTTCCCGTCAGTTGGTTGGCCTCGTGTTCAGTGGGGCACCGGGTGTCAACGCTGAAACTGAGGCACGAATTCGTGCAGCTGCCAAGGAAATCGGTTATCGACCCAATTTTGCGGCACAGTCCCTGAGAGCGGACGCATCAAAATACATCGGGGTTGTATTTCACTCCGATGAGTCCTCTATTAAAGAATTGGTCGCTGCGCTGTATGACGAGGCCAAAGCGAGCGGATTCGACATCATGCTCAGCGCCATCTCGGATTCCCGTCCCGAGGAACGGGCAATTGAGGATGTGCTCGGTCACCGGTGTGACGGCATCATCATCATCGCATCAACTTCAAGCCTGACCCGTTTGCAGAAATTGGCACGAGAGGTGCCGTTGGTCAGCATCGGTCGTCGACTCGAAAAGGTGCGTGCTGGATCAGTTTCTTCAAAGGGTGAAGCTGGTGTTTTTGATGCGGTTGAGTACTTGGTGGGCCTGGGGCATAAAAAGATTAGCTACGTATTTGCGAAGAACATGTTGGATGGCGAATACCGTCTCGAGGGTTACAAGTCGGCAATGACGAAGTATCGGTTGACGTCAAATGTGGTGACGATTTCCGGTGATTTTGCTGAACAGTGTGGGGCCAGAGCCGCGGAGCAGCTGCTGACGAAAGAGCTCCCCACTGCGATTTTATGCAATAACGACCAGAGCGCACTGGGTCTCGCTCATCGTTTGCTGCAGGAAGGCGTCAGGATTCCCGAAGACGTTTCTGTGGTGGGGTACGACGACACTATTGCGCGTTACCCGTTCCTGGATTTCACTACTGTCCGACAAGACCCCACCGAGTTGGCACAGACGGCGATCGCTGACTTGATTGCACGCATTCGGGGCGAGAAGTATCTGTCGGAGACGTTCCTGACTTCGTCTAAATTGATTGTCCGAGGAAGCACCGCTCAACCTCGTAAAGTCTAGGTTTTTAGCGGGAAGCAAGGGCCAAGAGTGTGACATTTTGCGCAAAAGTATTTAGCACGAGCCAATAATTCTTTACCAATTTGTTATCAAAATAGGTAGTATTCAGTAAACACGAACGCTAATTTGCTATTAGCACGTGCCAAAGATTTTGACACAAGCACCCATCCTCAACGAAAGGACACAACGAAGTGAAGCTCTCATTCCGCAACAAGGGCCTCGTCGCTCTTGCCGCGCTTGGCTTGGCAACTGCCTCGCTGAGCGGCTGCAGCAGCACCGCAGCCCCCACCGAAACGACCGAAGCAGCAGGACTCGCATCGGGCTTTGGCGCACGCGCCGAAGCCCGTGACGTCTACTTCATGACCTACTACAACCCCACCGGAGATGCCTTCTGGGCACAGATCCTTAAGGGTGGAGAAGACGCAGCCGAGCTCGGTAACCTCAACTTCACGCACCAGACCGCTGACGGCGACTCGGCAACCATGGTTGCTAACGTCCAGGCAGCAATCGCCACCAACCCCGCCGCAATCTTCATGCCGTTCAACGAAGGTGCTGCATGGGTTGACGTAGCATGTGAAGCCGCCGATGCTGGCATCGCTGTTATCGCATTCAACGTTCCCTACCCCTCGGACGCTGAGCGCCAGGACTGCGTCCTCGGCTTTGTCGGCCAGGACTTCTACGAAGTGGGAACCATCATCGGTCAGGCTGCACTCGATTCGGGCACTGTAGCCTCGGGCGACAAGGTCCTGATCACCGCTGAAGAGCCCGACCAGCCCTACGCGCTGCAGCGTGGTGGCGGAGTCTACGACGTGCTCAAGGCAGCCGGTGTTGGCGTTCTCGAGCAGCCCGAATGGCTGCGCACCTCGGGTGACGACGCAACCGCTCTGGACGCACTGACCACGTGGCTCGTCGCTAACCCCGATGTCACCGCCGTGGTTCCCGTTGGTGGAACCCCTCACCGCAACCTCCCCGCAGCACTGGAAGCAGCTGGACTGTCGGACGTCAAGGTCATCGGCTTTGACACCGCACCCCAGATCATCCAGGGTCTGAAGGACGGCGTAATCGTCGCAACCGCAGACCAGCAGGGTTACGTCCAGGGCTTCCAGTCGGTCATGCAGGGAATCCTGTACCTCGACTTCGGATTCAGCCCCGCGAACATCAACTCGGGTGGTAACGGTCTGATCAACGTCGACAACGTCGGCAACATCGAGGCTGCAGACCTCGAGGGCGTTCGCTGGTAATAACCGCGACTAGACGTCACAACTGAAGGTTGGGGCCGGTTGGTAAACACTGGCCGGCCCCAGCACTCACGGCACTACCGAAACATCGTGCTTCGGCACACCACTACATCGAAGTAGAAAGACAGGCACATGGCTGACAACAGCTCCAATGGTCACGAACCGCATGTGATGACTGCACCTCTGGCAACAGAAGCTGTCACCACGATTCGCAGGCTCGCAGACAACCAGCCCACCACCCGTTGGGCAAAATTCGCACACAACCTGCAGTTCATTCGCGGCCGCGGCGCGTTCGAAATCTCAATCGTTGCTGCCCTCTTGGTGCTCGTCTATGTGGCCTGGGGGGTAATTGACCCCGAAAACTTCAAATTCTTAAGCTCGGCGAACCTCTCGGGTGTTTTGACTCAGTCGATCCCGCTTCTGGGCATCCTGGCAATTGCTGTGGGTATCTTGATGGTTGCCGGAGAGTTTGACCTTTCACTGGGATTCGCCCTCGCATTCAACGCCGTGATCTTTATCCGTGTTGCAGAGATTTCGGGGAACATCTGGTTGGGCGTCGCAGCGTCACTCGCTAGCGGCACTCTCGTTGCTTTGATCAACGGCGCCATCGTGGTCTACACAAAGATTCCATCGTTCATCGCAACGCTGGGAATGGGTTTCTTCTGGGGTGGCGCAGGCCTGTTCGTCAATGGCCCCAACGCGGTGGCATTGCCCACCGAGCACACCAAGGACGGCGACCTCTTCCACTTCGTGTTCGCACAAGACTTTGGGTTCTTCCGGTCGCAAATTGTGTGGCTCGTCCTCGTCGGCGTCGTGGCCTGGTTCTTCCTTCACCGCCACAAGCTGGGTAACCACATTTTCGCTGTCGGTGGTAACCCCGCTGCCGCAATGGCAATCTCGATCAACCCCAACAAGGTTCGTCTGATGTCGTTCGCTATCTATGGCTTCCTCGTTGGCCTGGCATCGGTCATCTTCATCGCACGTATCCCCTCGGTGTCTCCCAGCGGCACCACCACCCAGGACTTCATGCTGTTTGCGATCGCAGCAGCCGTTGTCGGAGGAACGTCGCTGGTCGGTGGAAAGGGAAGCGTTATCGGCATGATCGTCGGCGCTGCCTTGATCGAATTGATCAAGGACGGTCTCATCCTCGGCTTCAACGCCGGTATCTATATGCAGCTGTTCGTCGGTGTCACCATCGTTCTCGCCGCAATCTTCAACAAGTACATGGAAGGAAAGGCGTCGTGAGCACCGAAAGCGAACTCCTCCGTCTTGACGGGGTTACCAAAAAATACGGTCCCAACACTGTCCTCAAGGACGTGTCATTCACCATCGGAAAGAACGAGGTTGTCGGCCTGCTCGGCGACAACGGCGCAGGAAAATCAACTCTGGTCAAAATCATGTCCGGTGTAGTTCCCATGACGTCGGGTTCATGGTCATGGGAAGGTCAGACCGTCGAGAATGTGACTCGCGCCGACACGGAACGATTGGGTGTCGAGACCATTTTCCAAGATTCCGCACTTGTCCCGCAGATGAGCATCACCCGCAACATTTTCATGGGGCGCGAAATGACCAACCGTTTCGGTTTCATGAAAATCAAGCAGATGGATGAGATCGCATCAGAGATTCTGGATTCCGTCGTCACAATCGAGGGCATCAAGTCATCGAAGCAGCTCGTGCAGTCGCTGTCCGGTGGCCAGGCACAGGCCGTGGCTATCGCGCGTGCGGTTCACTTCAAGCGTTCGCTGCTGATTCTGGACGAACCCACCTCGGCACTTGCGGTTCGCGCAACCGAGGCATTGCTCTCGTACCTCACCCAGTTAAAATCAGAGGGCGTTTCGTCGGTATTGGTGACACACAACCTGCACCACGCGTACCAGGTCTGTGACCGTCACATCGTCATGAACCACGGACAGAAAATTCTTGATGTTCGTCGTGAAGACACCAGTGTCGAAGAGCTCACCGCAGCAGTAGTCGGTGGAGCCGAAGGCCTGCGACGTTTCCACGAATCCCGTAAGGCTTAGTCGCGACATGGGTGAAACAGCGCAGATTCGAGTCGGCACCGCTCCAGATTCCTGGGGTGTGTGGTTTCCGAACGACCCAAATCAAGTTCCATGGGAACGATTCCTCGACGAAGTTCAGGCATCGGGCTACCACTGGATCGAGCTCGGGCCATACGGGTACCTTCCCACTGACCCCAACCAGCTAGCCGATGTGCTTGAGGAACACGACCTTAAGCTGTCCGCAGGTACCGTTTTCACAGGCTTCCACAAAGGTGATGAGCAGTGGAAACGCGCTTGGGATCAGGCACTCGATGTTGCGGGCTTGGTCTCAAAGCTGGGCGCCGAACATCTCGTCGTCATCCCGGACCTGTGGCGTTCTGACTCGACAGCCGACGTGCTGGAATCACGAACGCTGACGGACGAACAGTGGACAAAACTTGCCGCGGGACACGACCGACTGGGCAAAGCCTTGTGGGAAGAATTCGGAATCAAGCAGCAGTTCCACTCACATGCTGACAGCCACATTGGAACGTACTCCGAAGTAGAGCGGTTGTTGCACGAGACTTCCGCAGAGTACACAAACCTGTGTCTCGATACCGGACATTTCGCTTACTACCTGGGCGACAACGTCAAGCTGATGAACGCATACCCAGAGAGAATCGGGTACTTGCACTTGAAGCAGGTCCACCCTGAAATCCTGGCCGAAGCGTTGAAGAATGACATGCCCTTCGTCGAGGCAGTAGCCCGAGGCGTGATGACAGAACCAGGCGGTGAAGGTGTTCCTGAATTCGCCCCAATCCTCGAACGCGCTGCCGAAATCAACGCGGACATGTTCGCAATTGTCGAACAGGACATGTACGGCTGCGATGTCGATTTCCCGTTCCCCATTGCGCAGCGCACCCGCACCCACATTGCATCGTGCACGCACGCCGCACGATTCAACTGAAAGAGAGACCAACAAATGTCTGACCTGCGTATCGCCGTAGTTGGTGCTGGACTGATGGGTGCGGATCATGTGATCCGAATCGGCACCCGAATTGTGGGAGCACACGTTTCGGCAGTTGTCGAACCTGACGAGTCCCGCGCCCAGGCTGCATTAACCAATGCTCCTCACGCAACGTGGTTCCCCAACATCGAATCGGCGATCGAGGCTCAGGCGATGGACGCAGTGCTCATCGCCACCCCTGGCCAGTTTCACGAGCCGGTATTGCTCCCAGCGCTCGCAGCACGGCTCCCCATCCTGTGCGAGAAGCCGTTGACACCTGATGCGGAGTCCTCCCTCCGCATTGTCAATGCCGAAGTAGCCGGGGGCGCCCAGCTGATTCAAGTGGGATTCATGCGTCGATTCGACCAGGGCTACATGGATCTTCGTGTACTCATCGCATCGGGTGAATCCGGAGAATTGTTGGGGCTGCACTGTGCGCACCGTAACCCGGCAGTACCTGACACCTACCACAACGACATGCTGATTTTTGATTCAGTGGTTCACGAAATCGATGTCGTGCGGTTCCTCACAGATTCACCGATTGCGTCGGTTGAGGTCAAACACATGAAGCGCAATTCGTTGTCGCCAGCAGGTTTGAACGAACCGATTTTGGTGTTGCTTGAAACAGAAAGTGGTGTACTCGCAACGGTCGAGATGAATGTTTCCGTCCAGTTCGGCTACCAGGTGAAAACCGAGGCAGTGTTCCAGAAGGGCATCGCCGAAATTGGTCGCAGCGCGGGAATGAACCGATTCTTCGACGGCAAGATTTCTACCGACGAACACATGTCCTTCAAGACGCGATTCGCTGCGGCGTATGACGCTCAGATTCAGCGTTGGGTAAACGCAGTTCAGCAGGGCACAATCGACGGACCCAGTGCATGGGACGGCTACCTGGCCGCGGCTGCAGTTGAAGCGGGAGTTCAGGCGTTGCGCACCGGCGACAAGGTTCCCGTAGCAATCGAGGCACGACCGGAGTTTTACGGCCGATGAAACTGGGAGTCTATAACGCTGTACTGCACGATCGCTCGCTCGACGAGGCGATCGCGACAGTAGCGTCGTTAGGACTCACGGGAATCGAACTCAACGTGGGTGGGTTCCTCCCGCCTGTTCATGTCCCCAACATCACCCAAATCCTTGAATCCGACACTGCACGTGACGAATTCCTGGGGAAATTCGACGGAACCGGTGTTAGTCCAGCTGGCCTTAACTGCAACGGAAACCCGCTCCATCCGAACCCTGAAATCGGCACAAAACACGGCCAGGACGTCGTCGATGCGGTGAAACTGGCACACCGACTGGGGCAAAACCGTGTGGTCACCATGTCAGGTTTGCCGGGGGGTGAGCCGGTGTCACTGCACCCGAACTGGGTTGTCAACGCATGGAATTCCGGCGCGCTAGACGTGCTCGAATACCAGTGGGAAATCCTCGGCGGCTACTGGACTGAAGTCAACGCACTGGCTGCGGATTTGGATGTGAAAATAGCGCTGGAACTTCACCCCCAGAACCTCGTCTTCAATGTGCAGTCCATTCGTGAACTCGTCGAACGAATTGGTGCAACCCACATTGGTGTGGAACTCGATGCTTCACACCTGTTCTGGCAACAGATGGACCCGGTCGCCGTGGCCAAGGAACTGGGTGACCTGGTCGTTCATACCGCAGCAAAAGATGTACGCATAAACCCTGAGTTTGCACAGCTAAATGGCGTGTTGGACAACAGTTTCCGTCGACTTGGCACCGAAGAGCCACGTGTGAATTTGGGTGGTGACGAGTGGGTCAACGAATGGCCGAAGAAATCAGCTTGGGATTTCGTCGCGGTGGGCAAAGGTCATGATGTTGAGTATTGGGCTGAATTCCTCAGCGTGGTGCATGAAATAGACCCAGAAATGTGGGTTGTTATCGAGCACGAAGATGTATCGCTCGGGCGTGAAGAGGGGTTGCAGTTCGCCTGCGACACGCTCTTCGCAGCACAAAAATTGGCAGGTTCGGAGAACTAAAAAGTGTGGGTTGTGCTGACCGGGAGTGGCCAGCACAGCCGCTATCAGGATCGGGTGTTCTGAAGGGGTTGTTGTTCCCCGACAGGGTGCCCGTGGCACTGGCTGGATGCTTACCAGTCGTTGAGTTGCCAAAGGGGCGGTGGCCGTCGAGGTTGGTGTAAGTGACTACCTCGGCGGCCACTGTTTAGATTCTGCATCGGCAGAAATACTGGGTGCCCGCGCAGGGTATGCTGGACAGGTCCGGTAACGGGCAAGGAGAATTCGCCTAGTGGCCTATGGCGCACGCTTGGAAAGCGTGTTGAGGTAAAACTCTCGGGGGTTCGAATCCCCCATTCTCCGCGGTGGCGCAAGCCAACCGATAACTGGTTGAGACAGTTGCAAGCCCCCGAGCGATCGGGGGCTTTTGTCGTGCCAACAGTAACGATGTCGGTTGGACTTGCAGGGCTCATCGCTGCATGTCCCGAATACCGAGCTAGCGTGAGCGCTGTTCCCCAGATGAAACGCGCCCACAGTGCAATCGGTTAGGGGTGAGCGGCGTGCTCGCTGGAACGGTGGCCTTCGGGCTCGAACTGGATGGTGGAGTGTTCCACGTCAAAGTGACCGTGCAGACATTCCTGGATCTCGGTCAGAAGAGCGGGCAGTTTTCCGTTCGTAAACATCTCGTCGGTTACGGCCACATGCGCGCTGACCACGGGCAGGTCAGTTCCGACGAGGCTGGCATGCAGGTCGTGCACGGCGGTCACGCCGTCGCGCTTGACGATGTGCGCGCGCAACACGTCGAGGTCCATGTTTTTGGGCGTGGATTCCATCAGCACGTGCACTGTTTCGCGCAGTAGCTTCCAGCTGCGGGGGAAAATCAGCGATCCGATGATGATCGAGACGACCGAGTCGGCCGGCGCCCAACCTGTGGTGGCGATGATGATTCCGGCGACGACGACCGATACCGATCCGAGCGCGTCGTTGATGACCTCGAGCAAAGCCGCGCGCATGTTGAGGTTGCCGTTTTCGATCTTCAGCAGGATCATCATCGAGACAAGGTTCGCGACGAGCCCAATCACTCCGAAACCAATCATGAAGACGGGGTCTACATCTTGGGGGTCGAAAAAGCGCCGCACCGCCTCGACGATGACAAAAGTTCCGACGCCCAGCAACAGGAGGGCCTGACCCGCGGCGGCGAGGACCTCGATGCGACGGAACCCCCAAGTGCGGGCATTGGTTTCCGGGCGGGTCACCAGTGTCGCGCCGATCAGTGCGAGGACGAGCCCCGCGCTGTCGGTGAAAACGTGCCCCGCATCGGCAAGAAGGGCGAGCGAGCCGGACAGCCACGCGCCAATCACTTCGAACACCAGCACACCCGCGGTCATGGAGAGCACCGTGATGAGAGCTTTTCTGTGGTTGGCGTAACCCGAGGTGGAATGTGAGTGTGAATGTCCTGCCATCAGGCCGTCCTTTCCGTTGCGCAACACCCATCGGTGCAGGTGTCAGGTTCGGTGAGAGCGTTGGGGTTGATGCCGCAGGTGCAGGCGTCACCGCGCCATGCCGACAGCCCCTCTCGGATTGCCAGCCCCGCAATGACGAACCCCACCAGAGGGTCAGCGAACCACCAGCCCCACAGTGCGTTTGCGGCAAGTCCGATCAACAGAACCGCAGACAGGTAGGTGCACAGGAGCGTTTGTTGGGAATCGGCGACGACGGTCGCGGAGCCCAATTCGCGTCCTGTCCGGCGCTGTGCATGCGAGATGAACGGCATGATTGCGAGGGACAGCGCAGCGATGATGATCCCCGCACCCGAGGGTTGAGCCTCGGGTCCAGAGGCGAGCGACCGCACCGAGTCGATGGTGACATAGGTGGCGAGTGCAAAAAACGATAGTGCGATGAGTCGCAACGCGCGACGTTCGCGGTCTTCGGGCATGGGGTGGCTAAATTGCCACAGGATGATCAACCCCGACGACATTTCAACGATCGAATCAAGCCCGAACCCAATCAGTGCGATCGAGTGTGCCGCGACCCCGGCGTTCAAGGCGACTATGGCCTCGACAGTGTTGTACAGAACGGCGGCCAGGGCCAGCATTTTTGCCCGACGAATCAGGACTGCACGTCGAGCTGGTGCGGGTCTGAACGAGAGCGTGGTCACGCGGTGTCGCCGTCGACAGAACCAGAAGTCTGGCACAGTGCAACGGCCTCGCCCGTTTCGGCGAGAAGGTATTCGGCGGCCTGCAACAGGTTCCGAAGTTCCGTCGGTGCGGTCAGCCGATAGTACGACGATCGACCTTCGGGCCGGACCTCGACCATGCCACAGCCCAACAGGCACCGCAGGTGGGCCGACACGGTCGATTGGGCGAGACCCAAATGTTCTGTGAGCTCGACGACCTTGTGGTCACCGAGCATGAGGTGTTGCACAATCAACAGTCGTGAGGTGTCCCCGAGGCTGCGGAAAAGGCTCGCTGCGGGCGGCGCGCCCGTCGTAGCGATGGTGCAGCAACCGTCGGCGCATCCGCACGTTTCTGAATCGTTGAGCAACGTTATCATCGTCATGCATCGATGATAGCAGGTGGTGCTGGCGGCGCCGCTTCGCGGGATGCCACACGGCAGCCGCCTCGGACGCTAGAGGCGGGCAATCCTGTCGACGGCCTCGAGGACGAGCTCGGCCGAACACGCAAGGTTCATCCGCGCGTGACCCGAGCCCTGGGGGCCGTATCCGCTGCCCGAGGACAAGGCCAGTTTGGTGCGATCGAGAATCAGCGCCGCAGGATCGTGCCCCCAGCCCGTGTCCGACATATCCATCCACGCCAAGTAGCTGGCCGACGGGCGGCGAAGTCGCACCTGGGGCAGGCGCTCCAAGAGCTGAGCGGACAGGAGGTCGACATTGGATTCGATTGCCGCGATGGTGCCCGCCAACCAGTCGCGGGAATTGCGGAAACCCTCACGCGTGGCAATAACGCCGAAAAGGCCCGTGCGGAAAGTCACCTCGTCGGGAAGCGACCGAATCAGCGTGGTCATCGGGTCCGAGGCGGTGACAAACATGGCGCATTTGAGACCCGCGAGGTTAAAGGCCTTGCTGCCGGATACGGCCGCGATTCCATGGGTGCGGGCAGCGTCGGACACGGTCAGGTAGGGGGTGAAGGTATGGCCCGTGTGAGTCAGGGGTGCGTGGATTTCATCGCTGACCACAAAGGCACCGTGGCGTTCCACGATGTGGGACAGCGCGGTCAATTGTTCGCGCGAGTGCACGAGCCCCAACGGGTTGTGTGGGTTGCACAGCAAAACAGCGCGTGCCCCAGCGGCGAGTGCTCGGTCGATGCCCTCGAGGTCCAGCGCGAAGCCGTCGCTGTCATCGGTCAGGGGAACCTCGACCACGGTTCCGCCGGCCTCGGGGACCAGATCGTAGAAGGGTGGGTACACCGGCGGGGTGATGATGACGCCATCGCCGGGGGCGATCATTCGCCGCAGGGATTCGACGACGACAACGCTGACATCGGTGGTGATTCCCATGCGTTCCGGTTCGGGCGACCAGTCCCAACTGTCACGCGCGAATTCGGAAAATGCATCGAGCACACCGGTGTCATGAGGGTTGATGTATCCCGTGTCGCCGCGATTCAGCGCGGCGTGCAGGGCCTCGCGGATGGCGGGGGCGAGTGGAAAGTCCATCTCGGCGACAAACATGGGCAACACGTCGGAAGGGTACAAGCCCCACTTTTCGCTGGTGCGGGTGCGCAAAACAGACAAGGAATCAGAGGCGGTGCGAGCAGCAAAGTGTGCGGTCATGCCCCCAATCTAGCGGCACAATCGTGCACCGTACAGGCAGGAATTGAGCGTCGCACGTAAAATATTCGCATGCCCAAATTCGCGTCATTCGATGAATTCTATGCCTCGCTTCCGGCCGATCAGGAACGCGCAATTCGTCGATTTGTGGACCACGTGGCGGCATCGCGACCGGAACTCGAACTGGTGCTCGCGTGGAATCAACCCATGTTCAAACTGGGCAAAACGTATGTGATCGGGTTCATGCCCACGAAGAACCACATCAACCTGTTGACCATCTCGGATGACGCCATCAAGCATTTCGCCGCCGCCATCGAGGGCTACCGGCACGGCACTCGCTCGATCTCGTTGCCGTTTGACTGGGACATCGACGCTCAGCTCGTCAACGACATCGTCGACTTTCAAGCGAACCAACCCTGATGTAGCGTGTGGGCATGATTAACAACCTCTTCGTCAACCTCCCCATCACGAACCTGGCGCGCTCCGTCGAATTCTTTTCCGCCCTCGGGTTCACGTTCAACGAACAGTTCACCGACGAATCGTCGACCTGCATGGTCGTTAACGACAACATTTTTGTGATGCTGCTGGAACGCGACAAGTTCGCTGGCTTCATCGACAAGCCCATCGCGGACCGCGGAACGACGGAAGCGATCATGGCCTTGGGTTGCGAATCCGCCGACGAGGTTCGCACTCTGTCCGAGAAGGCCTTCGAACTGGGAGCCCGTCGCGTCAACGACATCCAAGACATGGGGTTCATGGTCAGTTGGGGATTTGAGGACCTCGACGGCCACCTGTGGGAGGTCTTCTGGATGAACCCCGAGTTCGTGCAGTAGCGACTGTTCGACATATGTTCTCATCCACACCCTAAAGTGGAACGGTCACACTGAAAGGCCCACCATGACTCACAAAGCCACCGTCCTGTTCGTGTGCATCCACAATGCGGGACGCTCGCAGATGGCAGCCGGATACTTGCAGCACCTTGCGGGCGACCGCGTGCAGGTGTTGTCGGCGGGCACCGAGCCCAAAGACCACGTCAACCCCTCGGCTGTCCAGGCCATGGCGGAAGAGGGCATCGACATTGCGACGAACACCCCCAAGGTGTTGACCACCGAAGCCGTTCAGGAATCGGATTACGTCATCACCATGGGTTGCGGTGACACGTGCCCCTTCTTCCCCGGGAAAACCTACTTGGACTGGCCGTTGCCGGACCCCGCAGGCAAGGGCGTCGAGGATGTCCGCCCGATCCGCGACGAGATTCGCGCCAAGGTCGAGGCGCTCATCGCCGAAATCGACGCAAAGTTTTAAGCCCGCACCCTGTTACGCGCGACTTCCGCGAATAGCTGAATTGGGCTTCTAGTCCAGGGTGAGCATCAGCATGTACTGACCGCCACCGGGGTTGATCTGCGTGGCAAACCGTGTGTCCGGCGCGAAACGTGACAGGCGATCCAGCAGCCAATCCGATGCGGCGTTTGCATCGTCGAGGTCGGGGCAGCGGGCAATGATTTCGCGTCCGCCCTTGTTTTTGAGACGCTCCACCGTCGCCACAATGGGTGAGGGGTCGACGACGAGCAGGTCGGGCGACCACGGCACCACGGGGGCAATCTTGCCCTTCATCGTGTTGCACTGGCGGTGCGCGAGTCGTTCCACCACGGTGGTGCTCTTCTTCGTCTTTGCCACCGTGTAGCTGTCCACGCTGGGGCCGCGGTCGGAATTCACCGAAGAGTCGGGGTCCACCGCCGTGTCGCACAGCCAGCAGGTCCAATTGTCGCGGTCGCCCACTTCGTTCAAGTCGCTCATGTATTCAGGCTAACGCGCCCAGCGCTGTGCTCGGTTCGATACAACAACTCGGCGGTTCCCGAAATGAATTCGAGAACCGCCGAGCGTGTGAAAACGGCCTAGGACAGGCCGAATGATTCGCGGAACAAGTCAACGTCGATTGCTTGTTCGTCGGCTTCTTTAATCCCGTTGGCCACATTTGTGGATTCGTCGATGACTGCGAGATAACGGAAGCCGTGCAACATGACACCTGTGCCGCGGTCAAAAGATAAGTCGTCCCCGATGATTACGATACTGTCGCCCACGTCGAGAAGCGACACGTCCAGTTTGGGCGAGTAGTCAGAGTGTACGACCACCCAATAATCCGCGGGAGCGTCATCGGTGCCAGCGGTCGTGGTGATGCGCACAGGGGTGAAGTAGACGGCGAAATCTGCGGTTTCGGCAATCCCGTCGTCGGCGTTGAAATACGTTTCTTCGCCAATCTCGGCAATGGTGCCCAGCGCACCGAATTCGGTTTCGCGCACGTCGATCTCGTCGATTTGAAGCCCGGTGTCATACCCGGAAAGATGTGCGCGTTCCGGCGCCGCGGCTTCCTCCGTGCTGGTTGCCGAGGCGCAGCCTGCCAGTGAAATGCATAGAGAAAAAACTGTGAAAATTTTTATGAACATGAAATTTTCCTTTCTAATAAAGATAAGCAATGCCGGCACGGTCGTCGGAATTTGGGATGTATTTGACAACGTCGTTTGAGTTCATGACCGCAGCGAGTTCTGAAGCGGTTACATTACTGTCGCGGTCGGACTCATCCAGTCCGTATGCGTGCCCGAATTCATGTGTAGCGACTGTTCGCACATGCGCCTTCCGCAGGTTGGAGTTCTGTACAGAGCCCCAACTCCAAGTTGAATTCAAAAAGACTGTGGCGCTATTGCCGCCCGCGGTTGATTGTGTTAGGCCAGCCACATCAATTGCGAACGAATTTTGGATGTTGCTGTATGCAATCTTGAAGGGAGCATTCGCGTATGTATTGGCGGAGGGTACATAGGACACCGTGCCGGTATTCAAAGCGGAACCTGAAATCCCATCCCACGCCAGATTCGCTGCCGACAAGGTGCTGATCAGCGAACTCGGCATATTTCCTGTGTAGGCGTAAGGGGTTTTGACGCCTGCAGTGCTGGACCATACACGCCCAAAAGTTACGTAAGCATTTGCTGGGCTGGCTGTGATGATTGCAGTGAACACAACAACTAAACCACTAATTAATATTCTAATTTTCAAAACTTTTCTCCTTTATTTTGGGGTGAACCGTCAGAAAACAATTGATACTCGAATAATGTATCGAGACTGAGTTCCCCAAGTCAAGGTGAAACTAGAATATTTTTCAGCGCCAAGGTGGGCCACGCAGCTCGTTGATTGCCCGGCATTTGACGACCAAAGGCGGTTGCTGCAGCCAAAATGGACAGATAGGCTCGGCTCAGCATCAATCGCACACTGGGAGACATCATGAGCGCAACCGCCGACGAACGCGGAACCGGCAAACTCACCGCCGAAGAACGTGAAGCCATGAAGGAGCGAGCACGCGAGGCGCGCGCCGAAGCAAAGCGAGGCAAGGGGTTGGCCGCTGCTGCTGCCGACTTGGCCGATGTGCTGACCAAGATTTCCGAGATGCCCGAGCCCGACCGTGCGATGGCGACGCGTCTGCACGAGTTGATCACCGCTGCGGCCCCCGAGCTGGCACCCAAGACTTGGTATGGCATGCCCGCCTATGCCAAGGACGGCAAGACGATTTGTTTCTTCCAGAACGCCAGCAAGTTCAAGGTGCGCTACAGCACACTCGGGTTCAACGAGCACGCCGCGTTGGATGAGGGCACAATGTGGCCGACTTCTTTTGCGCTGATCGAATTGAACGACGCCACCGAGGCCCGCATCACCGAACTGGTGCGCCGCGCCGTTTCCTGATCGTCACGCGCAACGCGTGCCGTTGACTCTCCCGAACTGACGAATCAGATTGGAGAAGCACGCGGCAAGGTGCGCCGAACCCTCGGGCCCTAGTGGGCGTGGGTGCGTTCGAGCTTTGCGCCTTCGACATCCACGTCGGGCAGCAGGCGGTCCAACCAGCGGGGAATCCACCACGCCTTGTCGCCCAGCAGGCTGAGAGTGGCGGGAACCAGTAACAGTCGCACCACAAATGCGTCGATCAGCACACCGGCAGCGAGGCCGAAGCCCATCGGGCGAATCATGGTCGTGTGGCTGAAGATGAACCCACCGAAAACGGACACCATGATGATGGCGGCGGCGACGACGACGGCACGGCTGAGGTGAATGCCGTAGCTGATGGCCTCCTTGGCCGGCTTGCCGTGAATGTACGCTTCACGCATTCCGGATGCGAGGAACAGCTGGTAGTCCATTGCCAGCCCGAACAGAATTCCCACCAGGATTGTCGGCAGGAAGCTGAGGATGGGGCCCGGGTCGTGAATTTCAAACAGTTGACCCATCCAACCCCACTGGAACACGGCGGTGACCGCACCCAGCGTCGCGAACACGGTGAGTAGGAACCCAAGGCTGGCGATGACGGGGACGGCGATGGATCGGAAAACCAGCACCATAAGCAGGAATGACAGGCCGATAACGACGAACAGATAGAACGGCAAGGCATCACCGAGCTTCTGGGACACATCGATGTTGATGGCAGCAACGCCGGTGACCTCGATGCTTGTGTCGTACTTGTCCTGCATCACACTGTTGAGCGCGCGAACGTCGGCGACGACCTCGGCGGTGCTGATGGCGTTGGGACCCTCGGTGGGCAGTACGCGGAACACGAGTGCGGTGCGGTCGTCCGAGAAGCCGGTGGGGATGGCAGCGTCGACGTTGTCAACGGTCATCAGTTCGGCGGCGATATTGGCCTGATGTTCCAGTTCGTCATCGGTGCTGACGGGGTTTGCGGTTTCGGCGACGACGATCAGTGCACCATTGACCCCCTCGCCGAATGCTTCCTCGGTCAGGGTGTACGACTTGTAGCCGGCCGAATCCAGAGGCTCGCTGGAACCATCGGGCAGCCCCAGGCGCATGCTGGCCGAGGGCAGTGCAACGATGACGAGTGCCGTGATGGTGGCCAACACGGTGAGCCACGGGCGGCGGGTGGCCAGAACCGCGGATGTGCGGGTGGGCGCGAGTGTTTCGTGGGCCTCGGCACGGGCAGTCAGTGCCGCACGTTCCTTGCGGCTGAGAACGCGCATGCCCAGTTTCGAAATCACGGCGGGGGTGAATGTGACAGCGATCAGCACCGAGAACGCAATCGCCATGGCCCCCATGGTGCCCATCAGCCCGAGGAAGCCGATTCCCGTGAGGTTGAGTGCGGCCAGCGCGATGATGACGGTGAGCCCGGCGAACATGACCGAGTTGCCCGACGTGCCGTTGGCCAGCGCAATCGAGTCCGCGACGGCCATTCCCTGTTTCAGTTGACGGCGGTGTCGGTTGAGGATGAACAGCGCATAATCGATTCCGACGGCCAGCCCCAGCATGACGCCGAGGATGGGGGTCGTGGAGGTGAACTCGATGACCGCGGACAGCGCCATGGTGATGGTGGCCGAAATGCCGACACCGATGAGGGCCGCGATGACGGGAAGCCCTGCGGCGGTGAGGGTGCCGAGCATCACGAACAGCACAATTCCGGCGATGACGATACCGACGATCTCGCCGGCGCCCATCAGGGAATCCAGCGAACGCAGCAGGTCTTGGGATACTTCTACGCCGAGGCGGTCGGTGCTGATTGCGGTGATGGCGTCGACGACGGCGGTGCGCTGTTCGGTGGGGACTTCGGTAATGGGTTCATCGAACAGGACGGTGATGATGGCGGTGCCGTTGTCGGCCGACACCACGCGGAATGATTCCGTTGCGGCGAGAAGCGTTTGGCCGGGAGTGAGGTCGGTGCGCGCGGCATCGAGTTCCGCCTGGCCTTCGTCCAATTCCTTTTGAGCGTCGGCAAGGTCAATGCGACCTTGGGCTATTTCTTGTTCACCCACGGTGATGTTCCACCAGCCGATATCGATTTGCTCTTGTCCGGCGGCCAATTCAGCCTCGCCGGCCGCGATTTGGTCCAGGCCTTCCAGCACCTGTTCCAACTGGGCGCGCAGCGGGTGGATCTGTTCGTCGGGAACACCGCCCAGAACCATCTGAGCGATGGCATCCTCCAGCATGATTTGGCTGCTGGTCAGTGATTCCTTGTTGGTGGCGAGTTCCTCGGCTCCGGCATCGAGTTCTGCCTGACCGTTGACGAGTTCAATTTTTCCGTCGGCGATGTCGGCCGCGGCGGCGTCGAGTTGTGCGAGTCCGTCCGTGATTTTTTTCCGACCAGCGTCAATTTTTGCCTGGGCGTCGGCGAGCTTGTCGGGGGCTTCGGCTGCATCGGCGCGTTGCGAATCGAGTTCGGACTGGGTAGCGAACGGATCAATCGTTTCGTTAACCCCGTCGAGCCCTTCGATGGCGTCGAGAGCACTGGCCACCTCGGCCTGATCCGCTGTCGTGAATTCGCTGCCGTCGGTGGTGTGCACGATGATTTGGCCGACACCGCGACTGGCGTCCGGGAATGAGGTCTGCAGCTTGTCGATCGTGGCCTGGGCGGGCAATCCGTCGATGGTCATCGCCGAGGTGAAGCTGCCGCCGGCGGTGAGGGCGATGCCCACACTGAGGCCCAGCGCGGCCACCCACGCGATGATGACGGTCCACGCACGGCGGGCCGAGAATTGTCCGAGGCGGTACAGCAGTTCTGACATGGGGCCATCTTTCGGGCTGATTGCACTAGTGCATCTATTGTTGCACTGGTGCAGAAAATTGTCAAAATGACTACAGTGGACACCATGACCGAGCGACACAACGAGACAGCCGATCCCGCCGTCGGTCGTCGCGCCAAACAGTCGCCCGCCGACATCATGTTGCGAGCCTGGGAGGTCTTTGACACCGTCGGCTACGACACCGCGACCATGACGGACATCGCCACCGCGGCAGGGATCTCGCGCCGCACGCTCTTTAACCACTTCCCCAGCAAAGTTTCGCTGCTGTTCCCCGTGGCAGACGCGTTCATGACGGGGCTGACCGAACGGCTGAATACAAGACCAGCGGACGAACGCCTCGTCGTCTCGATTGCCGAATGTGTGATCGAGATGGCGGACGAATCCACCAAACTCGCCGAACAACATTCACCCGGCCCCGAGATCCTCAAAGCCCGCATGAGCGACGAAGCCATCAAATACTCGCGCGAGCTCTGGGCACACAAAATGGAGGCCGCCGCACTCACTCGACTCGGCGACGCACCCGGCGCGAGCATCAAGGCCGCCTTCGTCGGCGCCGTCGCGGCCCAATTCCTCACCGAAATCCTGCACCTGATGCGTAACACGGGAAAGACGCACAGCGAGGCGCTGCGAGAGGTCATGGACAACTTGCGGGACCTGCTGCAGTAACTGCGTAACCTAGTGGAGGAACGGGCGCACGCCCCCGGGAAGGCCCACGATGAAACTCAGTAACGACGTCACCACACTGATCGCACTGTTCGCGATCGTGAGCCCCATCACCTCCATCCCCGTGTTCCTCACCCTGACCTCCGAGATGGCCACCACTCAGCGCCGCCGCGTTGCCGTGCAGACCGCACTCGTCGCCGGGCTGACCCTGATCATCGCGTACTTCGTGGGCGACTTCATCCTCACGTTCCTCGCCATCCAAATGGACGCCTTCCGGCTGGCCGGCTCGGTGATTATCGGCGCCGTGGGATGGCGTATGGTCATGGGCAAGGACACAGCCAAGCCCGCCAAGTCCGCGAGCGGCGCCGCTGTCGTTCCGCTGGCTATCCCCTTGATGGCCGGCCCCGGTGCAATCGCCACCGTCATCGCACTGGGTAATTCTGACGAGGGATTGGTGCGTGTGCAAAACCTGTTGATCATCCTCGTCCTCTCGCTGTTGACCATGCTGTTGTTGCTCGCCGCGGAACCCGTCGAAAAGCTGCTGGGCGTCCAAGGCCTCATGGTCGTGGGGCGAATCTTTGGGCTGCTGTTGCTGGCCATTGCCATGTCGACCGCAATCACCGCACTGCTGTCGGCGTTCCCCGGGCTGGGCGGTTAATACAGCCGCGCGCCTCGACCGAATTATGGATCGCGCACCGACCGCGGTTCCCCGAAATTCACGCACACCGCCGCGCGGTACACTGGATGCAGCCCCTCGTGTGGCGCTATCTTGGCTAACTCCCCCAGGGCAGAAATGCAGCAAGGGTAACCGGGCTCTGGCGGGTACACGGGGGGTCTTATCTATCCCGGTCGCCGTCACGGCCCACGCGCTGACGGCCCGAACCGGCCGGGCGGGTATTTCGTCACAAGGGCACCGGTGCGGAACGCCGTAGGCTAACAGCGTGGCCACCAGCATCTATATAACGAGTGCCGAAGAAAATTCCGGCAAGTCCACCGTCGCGCTGGGAGTGCTCGACACACTGCTGAGTCAGGGCGTGCGAGTCGGCGTTTTCCGCCCCATTTCACGCAGCGCCACAGAGCGCGACTATGTTCTGGAGTCGTTGCTGGCACACGACGGCGTGGACATCGACTACGCGGACTGCATCGGTGTGACCTACGACACGGTGCACCACGACCAGGACGCCGCACTGGTGACCATCATCGACCGGTACCACCGCATGGAACGCCAGTGCGAGGCCGTCGTGATCGTCGGCAGCGACTACACCGATGTGTCCAGCCCCACCGAACTGTCGTTCAATGCGCGAATTGCGGCCAACCTTGCCGCACCCGTGCTCTTGGTATTGCAGGGCCGTGGCAGCAGCGATGGCGCTCGCGGTGGGCTCGTTCAACAGCCGCCGCGTTCGGTGACGGAACTCGTCAACCTGACCGAGGTGGCACTGCCCGAACTCGACAAGGAACACGCCACTCTGTTCGGCGTAATCGCCAACCGGGTCGAGCCGGGCAAGGAAACCGAGATTGTCGAGGCTCTGCGCGCGGTTGCGCCGGACGCCCTCGTCGCGGCGATCCCCGAGGACCGATTCCTGGTGGCACCCACGGTCTCGGCCGTCATTGCCGCTCTGGAGGGGACCGTCGTCAGCGGTGACGAGGCCATGCTGTCACGTGAAGTATTGGGCGCCAAGGTCGCGGCGATGAATATCGAAAACGTGCTGCCGCGACTGATCGAGGGAGAAGTAGTCCTCGTACCCTCGGACCGATCCGAGATTTTGCTGGGCGTGCTGATGGCGCACGAGAGTGACACGTTCCCCTCGCTGGCCGCCATCGTCCTGTACGGCGGTTTCCCCACACCCGAACCGGTCATGCAGTTGATCGCGGGACTGAACCCCCAATTGCCCATCATCGAGGTGGGGCATTCGACCTACGAAACCGTCATGCGGGTGATGGAAACACGGTCGAGGCTCGCCGCCGACTCGCAGCGCAAATACGATACGGCTCTCGCCTTGTTTGAAAACAACGTCGACTCGGCCGCACTGTTGGAACGCCTCAATGTGGCACGAGCCGACGTGGTTACCCCGTTGATGTTCGAATACGACCTTTTAGAGCGCGCCCGCCAGAACCGCAAGCACATCGTGTTGCCCGAAGGTTCGGACGACCGCATCCTGCGTGCCGCCGCCACACTGTTGAGTCGCAAGGTCGCCGACCTGACCATCCTGGGTGACGAAGCCGAAATTCGCCGACGCGCCAGCGAGTTGGGAGTCGACATCTCGGCCGCCGCCGTGATCAACCCGAAGTCGGAAATCTTTGTCCAGCAGTTCGCCGAGGCCTACGCCGCGTTGCGCGCCCACAAGGGCACCACGGTCGAGGAAGCCCGCGAGATCGTCACCGATGTGTCGTACTTCGGCACCATGATGGTGCACCTGGGGCTCGCCGACGGAATGGTGTCGGGTGCCGCGCACACCACCGCGCACACGATCAAGCCATCGTTCGAAATCATCAAAACCGTTCCCGGAGTCTCGGTGGTCTCCAGCGTTTTCCTCATGGCGCTCGCCGACCGTGTCCTCGTCTATGGCGACTGCGCGGTGATTCCCGACCCGACCAGCGAACAGCTGGCCGATATCGCAATTTCGTCGGCGATGACCGCCCAACAGTTCGGCATCGAGCCTCGAATCGCCATGCTGTCGTATTCGACCGGCACCTCGGGCGCGGGCGACGACGTCGAGAAGGTGCGCGAGGCGACTCGAATCGTCCGTGAGCGTCGACCCGACCTGCTGGTCGAGGGCCCCATCCAGTACGACGCTGCCGCGGAACCCAGCGTGGCCGCAACCAAGATGCCCAATTCTGAGGTCGCCGGACGCGCCACGGTCTACATTTTCCCCGACCTCAACACGGGCAATAACACCTACAAGGCGGTGCAGCGGTCCGCGGGCGCGGTCGCGATTGGCCCCGTGCTGCAGGGACTTAACAAACCCGTCAACGACCTGTCGCGCGGTGCCCTGGTCAGCGACATCGTCAACACGGTGGCCATCACCGCCATCCAGGCGCAGGAGGGCGGGGCATGAGTCGCGCCTTTGTCGTCAATTCCGGGTCGTCGTCGATCAAATACCAGTTGATCGATATCGCGTCCGAGGACGTGGTGTTGTCCGGCATGCTCGAGCGCATCGGCGAGCCGGGTGGTGACTCCACAGATCACGCCACGGGTTTGCGTCAGGTGTTGGACCAACTGGGGCCCGACGCCGACATTTCGGTCGTGGGCCATCGTGTGGTGCACGGCGGTTCGCTTTTTGACCGTGCTGTCGTCGTGGATGACACCGTGCTGGAGCAGATCGAGGCGCTCATGCCCCTGGCGCCGTTGCACAACCCCGCAAACCTTGCCGGCGTGCGGGCGGCGCGCGATGTGTTGCCTCAGGTCCCCCATGTGGTGGTGTTCGACACCGCGTTCCACCAGACCATCCCGCACGAGGCCTACACCTACGCCATCGATGCCTCGGTCGCGGCCGAGCACGGCATTCGTCGTTACGGTTTCCACGGAACGAGCCACAAGTTTGTGACCGAACGTGCAGCGCAGTACCTGAACAAGTCGGTCGAGGACGTGAACCTCATCGTGTTGCACCTGGGTAATGGCGCCAGCGTGACCGCGATTTCGGGGGGACAATCGGTCGACACCTCGATGGGGTTGACCCCGCTGGAGGGGCTCGTGATGGGCACCCGTTCGGGCGACCTTGACCCCGCGATTGTGTTCCATCTGGCCCGCGTCGGCGGGTACAGCATGGACGAACTGGACGAACTGTTGAACAAGCGCAGCGGCATGAAGGGGCTGACCGGTTACAGCGATATGCGCGACGTCGAATCGCGGATTGCCGAGGGCAGCGTCGAGGCCGCGCAGGGTCTGGCCGTGTGGCGTCACCGTGTGCGGCATTACGTCGGTGCGTACCGAGCGCGATTGGCGAGCCTCGATGCCGTGGTGTTTACGGCGGGTGTTGGCGAAAACAGCACGCTGTTGCGCGAACTGTCGATGCAGGGCCTCGCGCATTTGGGCATCGAACTGGACAGCGCCCGGAACGAACTGCGGTCCCGTGATGTGCGCGATATCGCAACGGATTCGTCGCCCGTCCGCATTCTCGTGGTCCCCACAAATGAGGAACTCGAGATCGCCCGACAGGCTGTGGCGGTGACGGCCGGGCAATAACCCGCGGTTGTGCAAATTCGGGCACGATTGTCGGTGCCCTCGGGTACTCTCGATATGTGGCTGTTGCTTTGTATCGTCGTTACCGACCAGAGAACTTTGATGAACTCATTGGTCAATCACAGGTGACCGATCCGCTGCGTTCGGCCCTGCGCAACGACCGCGCGAACCACGCCTATCTGTTCAGCGGACCGCGTGGTTGCGGCAAGACAACATCGGCGCGAATCCTGGCCCGCTGCCTCAACTGTGCCGAGGGCCCCACCGACACCCCGTGCGGCGTGTGCGACAGTTGCGTGGAACTGTCGCGCGACGGTTCAGGTTCACTCGACGTCATCGAAATCGATGCCGCGAGCCACAACGGTGTCGACGATGCGCGTGACCTGCGTGAGCGTGCGGCGTTCGCTCCGGCACGTGACCGCTACAAGATTTACATCCTCGACGAGGCCCACATGGTTACCTCGCAGGGCTTTAACGCACTGTTGAAAATCGTGGAAGAACCGCCGGCCCATGTGAAATTCATTTTCGCCACCACGGAACCCGACAAGGTGATTGGCACGATTCGTTCGCGCACCCATCACTATCCGTTCCGGTTGGTTCCGCCCGCGGTCATGCTGGACTACGTCACAGATTTGTGCGAACAGGAACGCGTCACCGTCGAAACCGGTGTGTTGCCGACGGTCATTCGCGCCGGTGGCGGTTCGGTGCGTGACACCCTGTCGTTGCTCGACCAGATCATCGCTGGGTCGGACGACAACACTGTCACCCGCGAGCGCACCAACAACCTGTTGGGCTACACCCCCAGCGAACTGTTGGACGAGGGTCTGGAATCGATTGCTCGTGGCGATGCCGCGAATGCGTTCTCGGTGATCGATCGCGTCATTCACACCGGTAACGACCCGCGCCGATTCGTGGAAGACGTTCTGGAACGACTGCGTGACCTCGTCATCGTCGAAGCCACGGGCCCTGGCGCCAAGGCCGTTCTGCGTGGAGTGCCCGCCGATGAACTCGAGCGCATGGCCGCACTGGCCGCGCTGTTCGGTGGCGATGCGTTGTCTCGTGCCGCCGACATCGTCAACTCGGCGTTGACCGGCATGACCGGCACCACGCCCCCGCGCATTCACCTCGAACTGATGGTCGCCCGACTGCTGGTCGGTGCCCCCGAGGTCGCCCCGGCGCAGCCCCTGCGCACGGCCGCCGCTGGAACCATAACGACTCCGCGAGCGACCGCCCCGGCCGCCGCCGTGGTCGCCGCCCCGGCCGTTGAGGCGCCCCAAACTCCCGAGGCCCCGCGCAACGCTGTTGCGACTTCGACTTCGACTGCGACTGCGACTGCTGCTGCGGTGCCCGTCGCCGCACCCGCTCCGGTGGCCGACCCCGCCGCCGCGCAGGACGAACCTGCCGCCTCACCAGCCCCGGCTCCCGTCGCATCGTCTTCCGCGCCCGACGACCTGACTCTGTCGGACGTCAACGACATTTGGTCCGATGTGCTGGACGAACTCAAGGCGCACCAGTCAATTTGGGTGATCGTGAACAACGCCCACCCGGTGTCATTCGCGGACAACGTGCTGACCCTCGAATTCGTCTCGCAAGTGTTCCTTGACGGTTTCAAGAAAAAGGACGACAAGGGCGTCGCGCCCTTCGAGGTGCTGCGCGAACTGTTGACCGATGCTCTTGGCGTGACGGTGAATTACAAGGCTTATGTGGGAAACGGTTCGCCCATCTCGGGGATCGCCCGTGCGGCAACGCCCAGCGCAACCCCCACGAATGCCGAACCTCCCACCGTGAAAATGCCCAGGGTCGCACCGCCGGCCGAAGCCCCAGCCGCGGTACACAGCCCGCTGCCGACGGTAATGCCCGAAGAATTCATGGCCCGCCGCAGTTCGCCGGCCCCGCAGAACAATGACGACACGGGTGCACCCAAGTCCGGCCCACGTACCGAACCCACCTCGACGCCGGAAACTCAGGTACCGCTCGACGTGGCCGAACCAGCGGAATTGCTCGACACCCTCGACCCCGAGGTCGATGCCCAGGCTCGTTCACAGCGCGTCGCCGAAGCACCCGCCGGCACACCCGCCGCGACCTCGGCGGACAGCGCTCCCGCCGCCGAACGCCGCGGCGAATCGGTGGTGCGCGAGATTCTCGGTGCCACGCTAATTACGACCGAGACCAACGCCAGCGCCGCCGACGAATCCGCATCGGCTGCACCGGATTCCGAATCCGCGGCCCCCATGTTTGATCTGTCGGACGACGAATAATGTACGAAGGCGTACTTCAGAACCTCATCGACGAATTCGGCAAACTTCCCGGAATCGGCCCCAAATCGGCCCAACGCATCGCATTCCACATCGTCCAGACCGAGTCCTATGACCCCCGCAACCTGTCGACAATCCTGGCGACGATTCGGGAAACCATTCGATTCTGCGAGGTATGCGGAAACGTGGCCGACGATTCGCGTTGCTCGATTTGTCGCGACCCTCGGCGCCGCGGCGACATGATCTGTGTCGTGGAAGAAGCCAAGGACGTAATCGCCATCGAACGCACCCGGGAATTCCGTGGCACGTACCACGTACTGGGTGGCGCCATCAGCCCCATCGATGGCATTGGCCCGGGCGACCTGCGCATCGCCCAACTGCTGGAACGACTGCGGGACACGTCAATCACCGAGGTGATTCTGGCCACCGACCCCAACCTCGAGGGCGAAGCGACCGCCACCTATCTGGCCCGACTGCTGGCCGACTTTGGTATCACGATTACGCGTTTGGCCAGCGGATTGCCCGTCGGCGGCGACCTCGAATACGCCGACGAGGTCACCCTCGGCCGTGCGTTCGAGGGACGCACCCGCCTGTAACCGCGCAAAAACCGCTAGAATTGCCCCCAGAGTGGGCAGCGCCGCCGAGCTCGATTCTGTGTCCCTCAATCGAAGAGATCATCGTGTCGCTTATCGTACAAAAATTTGGCGGTTCCTCCGTCGCTGATGCCGAGAGCATCATGCGTGTGGCGCGCCGCATTGTGGCCACTCGTGACGCCGGAAACGACGTCGTCGTAGCCGTCTCGGCAATGGGCGACACCACCGACGAACTCGTCGACCTGGCCCACCAGATCACCGACGACCCGGACCCCCGCGAAATGGACATGCTGCTGACCACCGGTGAGCGCATCTCGATGGCACTGTTGGCGATGGCCATCAAGAGCCTCGGCCACGAGGCCCGTTCGTTCACCGGCAGCCAGGCCGGCATGATGACCGATGCACAGCACGGTGCCGCGCGCATCGTCGGCGTCACCCCCGAACGTGTCCAAGAAGCGCTGGCCGAAGGCGCCATCGCCATCGTCGCCGGCTTCCAAGGGTTCAACCGTGACTCGCGTGACATCACCACCCTGGGTCGTGGCGGCAGTGACACCACCGCCGTCGCGCTGGCCGCCGCGCTCAACGCCGACGTGTGTGAAATCTATACCGACGTGGATGGCGTGTTCACCGCCGACCCCCGCGTCGTACCGATGGCCCACAAGGTCGACGTGATCACCAGCGAAGAAATGCTGGAACTCGCTGCCGCCGGAGCCAAGGTCCTGCACATCCGTGCCGTTGAATACGCGCGTCGCCACGGCGTGACCCTGCACGTGCGCTCAAGTTTTGCCGACAAAGTAGGCACAATCGTTGTTTCCGCGAGAGGAGAAAACATGGAAGAGCCCATCATCACCGGTGTTGCCGGGGACCTGAGCGAAGCAAAGATCACCGTCGTGGGTGTTCCCGACATTCCGGGTAAGGCCGCCGAGATTTTCACCATCGTCGCCGGTTCCGGTGCGAACATTGACATGATCGTGCAGAACGTCTCTGTCGCCGCGACCGGACTCACCGACATCTCGTTCACTCTGCCCAAGACCGATGGCGCAAAGGTGCTCGATGCTCTGAACAGCAACAAGGACTCGGTCGGGTTCGTCGAACTGGCCTACGACGAGAACATTGGCAAGCTGTCCGTCGTCGGTGGCGGCATGCGAACCAACGCGGGAGTTTCGGCTCAGCTGTTCACCGCGTTGTTCAACGCCGGCATCAACATCGAAATGATCTCGACCTCTGAAATCCGCATCTCGATCGTGACCCGCGCCGACCTGCTGAAGCAGGCCATGCAGGTCGTTCACACCGCATTTGGTCTTGATGGCGACACAGAAGCCATCGTCTACGCAGGAACGGGGCGCTAAACATGGGCGTACGTATTGGTGTTGTCGGTGCAACCGGTCAGGTTGGTGCCGTAGTTCGCGAGCTGCTGAGCGCGCGCGAATTCCCCGTCGACGAGATTCGTTTCTTCGCGTCGGCACGTAGCGCCGGAAAGGTTATCCCTTTCAACGGTCGTGACATTGTTGTCGAGGACGCCGAAACCGCAGACCCCACCGGTCTGGACATCGCCATCTTCAGTGCTGGTGCAACCCTGTCCAAGGCCCAGGCCCCCCGATTCGCCGCGGCCGGAGTGACCGTGGTCGACAACTCGAGCGGCTGGCGCATGGACCCCGAGGTTCCGCTGGTCGTTGCCGAGGTGAACCCTCACGCAATCGACGAGGCCGTCAAGGGCATCATCGCGAACCCTAACTGCACCACGATGGCGGCCATGCCCGTCCTGAAGCCGTTGGACACCGAGGCCGGCCTCGAACGACTCACCGTATCGACCTACCAGGCCGTGTCCGGCGCCGGACTTGCCGGCGGCGAAGAACTGCTGTCGCAAGCCAAGGCCGTTGTCGCACAGGACGCCATGGGCCTGGTCCACAACGGTGACGCCGTCGAGTACCCCCTGCCCGTCAAGTTCCCCAAGAACATTGCGTTCAATGTGATCCCCTTGGCGGGTTCGATTGTGGACGATGGCGACAACGAGACCGACGAGGAAAAGAAGCTGCGCAACGAGTCGCGCAAGATTCTGGAACTTCCCGGCCTCAAGGTTGCGGGCACCTGTGTGCGCGTACCCGTCTTCACCGGACACTCGCTGTCGATTCACGCACAGTTCGGCAAGGCCATCACTCCCGAGCGCGCTCGCGAACTGCTGTCCGCCGCACCCGGTGTGAAGCTCGACGAGGTTCCGACCCCTCTGGTGGCTGCCGGCGCTGACCCCAGCTTTGTGGGACGCATCCGTCAAGACCAGTCGGTTGACGACAACAAGGGTCTCGTGCTGTTCATCTCGAACGACAACTTGCGCAAGGGTGCGGCACTGAACGCTGTGCAGATTGCCGAAGTTGTCGCCCAGAAAAAGGGCCTGATCTAGTCAGCTGATACGTTTTTCGCGGGCCGCTCGGATAACCATCTGGGCGGCCACAAACGTAACGAGGCACGCCAGCAGTGTGTTCGCGACAGCGGGGTCCACCGCATGTGCGGCCCACACGCCAAGGGGCGACAAGGCTGCGGCCATCACGCCCACCATCAGCCCGTCTCGGATATTGACGAGGCCCGCCCGCAGATTGCCGACGGTGCCCGTGATGGCAGCGGGAGCCATCGCCATCAACGACAGGGCCTTGGCCAGCAGGTCGCTGACACCAAAGACCAGCACGAGCGCCGGCACGGCGATGAGCCCGCCACCAACACCCAGAAGTCCGGCCAAAAACCCCATCACGCTTCCCAAAGCAACGAGGCCCAGGACCACCGGCACGCTCCATTCCAGGGCGGAGTCGCGAACGGGCAGGGACACAAACAGGCTGACCGCGGTGAGAAGGAGGATGGCGGCAAACGCGTACCTAATGGTGGCGACGGGCAGCGCCCTCATCGCACGTGAACCGAGTGGGGCGAAGGCCACCGATCCCACGGCAATGATTGCCGCGAAGCCGATCTGGGTCGCATCGAAACCGGGTGTCACCAGGTACGAAACTGACCCGCTGATGGCGGTGGCGACGATGGCCAGCAGCGAGGTTGCCGATGCCCGGCGCTGGTCGTACAGTGCCAGAAATGTCAGTAATGGTACGATGATAACTCCACCACCCACCCCAAAAAAGCCGGCAAAGATGCCAGCAATTGCGCCGATTACTAGAAGTTTTGTTCGGCCCGCGGGGTGTGACGGGGTGACTTTTCTCACCTCTGAAGCCTAATGTGCAAGGGATAGGATTAAAGACGTGCAAAAGACCGTCGACGTCGTCATCGTAGGTGGTGGCATCATGAGTGCCACCCTCGGAACTCTCCTCCAGAAGCTAGAACCCAGCTGGTCGATCGAACTCTATGAGCGCCTCGGTGCACCCGCCGAGGAATCGACGAACCCGTGGAACAACGCCGGCACCGGGCACGCCGCACTGTGCGAATTGAACTACACCCCCGAACTCGCGGACGGCAGTATCGGCACCGCGGGTGCAATCAAGGTCAACGAACAATTCCAGGTTTCGCGTCAGTTCTGGGCGACCCTCGTCAACGAGGGCACCCTGCCATCGCCCGAGAGCTTCATCGTTCCGGTTCCCCACATGAGCTTCGTCTGGGGTGAAAAGAACGTCGACTATCTGCGCCGCCGTTTTGACGCACTCAAGGATCACCCGCTGTTCACCGGCATGAAGTACACCGAGGACCCCGCTGTCATCCACCAGTGGGCGCCTCTGCTCATGCCCGGTCGCGCAAAGAACGAACCCGTCGCCGCAACTTTCTATGCCGAGGGCACCGACGTGAACTTCGGTGCGTTGACCGAATCCCTGCTCGATGCCCTGCGCGCGGGCGGAGCTACGGTGCGCATGCACACCACGGTCACGTCGATCACGCGCACAAAGGATGGGCTGTGGAAGGTCGCCGTTCGCAACGAAATCGGCAAAACTCCGTCCGAGGTCCACGCGAAGTTCGTCTTTGTCGGCGCTGGCGGTTACGCGTTGAACCTGCTTCAGCGCGCCGGAATCCCCGAAATCAAGGGCTTCGCAGGTTTCCCCGTCTCGGGCCAGTTCTATCGTTGCGATGACCCCGCGGTCGTCGCACAGCACCAGGCCAAGGTCTATGGGCGCGCCTCGGTGGGCGCACCACCCATGTCGGTTCCTCACTTGGACACTCGCCTCGTCGACGGTGAAACGAGCCTGCTGTTCGGACCCTATGCGGGGTTCACGCCCAAGTTCTTGAAGTCGGGTTCGCTGCTGGACCTGTTCCGTTCGATTCGACCCGGCAACCTCGTGGGAATGATCCAGGTTGCGTTGACCAACTTTGGGTTGGTCAAGTACCTCGCCACCGAGGTCTTTGCAACCCCGGCGAAGCGTGTCCGCAGCTTGCGCGAATACTTCCCCCAGGCCGACCCCTCGAAGTGGTACCTCTACAACGCCGGCCAGCGCGTGCAGGTCATCAAGACGGACCCCGAGAAGGGCGGAATCTTGCAGTTCGGCACCGAAGTTGTCGCACACAAGGACGGTTCGATTGCCGGCCTGTTGGGCGCATCGCCCGGGGCTTCGACCGCAGTTTCCGCCATGCTTGACGTGCTCGAAAAGTGTTTCCCGCAGCGCATGAACATCTGGCGTGAACAGATCGTCGAGATGATCCCGTCCTACGGAACTGTGCTGTCGGACGACCCCAAGGCCACCGCAGCGTCGCTGAAGCGCACCGCCAAGGCTCTGGGCCTCTCCTAAAGCACCGCGCGGGGCGGCCTAAGACAGGCCGGCGACGCGTTTGAGATGTGCTAACCTCAGAAAATGAAAAGTTTTCTCAGAAAGCCTTTTCGCATTTCGCTCGTTGTCGTCGGATGTTGTGGTCTCGTATTCCTAGCGCTATCGGGCGAGCTGCCCTTGACTCCGGGGTATAGCACTGTGTCCGCAGAAACCGGGCAGGTCGGGCGAGGCTGGCCAGAACAGTTCCAAGATTCTGCGACCGAAGCAGAACTTGAGTTTGTGAAGACACAGCTTCCCGCGCTAATTGCAAAGGACACTGGGTTAAGCAGTTTTTCGCGGGAGCAGATAAAGGATCCCGAATGGTTATCAGCCAATCTAGAGGGCGCATCGATACAAGAGGCGGCTGAAAAAATTTGGAAGCCCAGCATGGTGGAGAAGCGGGTGGAAGAAGTAAAGGCGGGAATAGAACTCGTTGCTACCGAGACCGACCCGAAGTTTTACACCGCCAATGAATTCACGGTCACGCGGTGGTTGGGTGTTGATGTCAACATAAAGCCCGGACGTGCGGTTTTCGAAGGACGGCATTCCTACTATTCGAATGGGGAATGGTTCCGCGACGCTGTGTTGAGGTGGGAAGTCGAGTTTGAGATTAAGGGTGAGGCCGCACAGTCAGTGCTGTTGCTCGGCAGGATTACAGGATTTCGAGAAAGTTACTAGTAGCTCATCGCTGCCCGCTAAATCGACTGCGGCAAAGGTCCTCGTAATCGGATGACACAAGCACCGAGCGGGTCGGCCTACGACAGGCCGGCGACGCGTTCCAGGAATGCGTCGACGAGGTGGTTGGCGCGAGCCCGGGCGTCGGCCGCGCACGCACCGGTCTGGGCCAGCATGATGTCGGGGTTCATGCCAAAGTTTTCCACCTGAGTGCGCCCCGGCCCATCCAGCCAGACGTCGAGAATTTCGGGTGTGATCTCGGGGTGGAACTGCAGGCCGAGCGTACGGTTAATCACGAACGCTTGGGGTGCATACGGGTTTCGCGCGATCTCGGTCGCACCGGGTGGCACGACGAATCGGTCGAAATGGTATTGGAACCACGGCCCTTCACCGATCAGCGAATGATCGTCGCTGTGAATCGCTGTCCAGCCCACTTCACCGCGGGGAGCCGGGGCGACGGACCCACCCATCGCGCGTGCGACCAGTTGGCCGCCAAAGCAAATCCCCAACACAGGGTGGTTCGCTCGAACAGCCTCGCCTACCCAGTCCAGCTCGGGTTGCAGCCAGTTGCCGATGCAGCCGTCGTCCCATGCGCCCCACGGAGCTCCCAGGGGAACGAGCAGGTCGTAGTCGCGGAAGTCGGGAAACTCGCGAGCGATGTTGGGCTGGTGGTAGGAAGATTCGGGGACGACGAGGATCTCGTCCAATTCGAATCCGCGTTCGATGAGTCGTTCACCGACCAATCCCACGGGGGTCATGTGGTCGTGCTGGATGACAAGAGCCTTCATGATGTCTATTCTGCCCTTCGCGTGGTCGCCACGGCGTCGCAGCTGCAATTAGGCGGTTCGGCCGACCTTTGCCCGGTAGCCCATCACCACGTTACGCATGCCAATGCCACAAACTCCCACAAGTTCGTCATCGCGGTAGTAGCCGACCACGAATTCGTCGTCGTCGAACGTGTTGTGCAACAGTTCGCTGCGGTTCGCAAGTCCCACGATTCCATAGGCGAGCATGTGGATGTCGTACTGGTCGGACCAGAACGAGGGCACCGGCGCGAATCGTGCGGCGACCGCCTCGGCGGTGTCATCGCCGGCACGCTGCAGGGCGACAATTTGTGCGACACGCTTTGCCGTGTCCGTGGGGATGTTCCAGTGCTCAACACGACGTTCGATGTCATCAAACAACGGGTTGGGGAAACGCGCAACGTCGCCAAGCGCGAAGACGTTGGGGACAACAGTTCCGTCCATGCGCAACGCCTGCATTGCTCCGTTTGTCAGAACACCATCACTGAGGTCCAGTTCGTTCCCTGCGAGCCATTCGACGTTGGGGATCGACCCAATCGCTTCGATGAGCACGTCACAGTCGAGGCGGGTGCCATCGTCGAGCACGACGCCCTCGATGCGGTCGTCGCCGACGGTGTCCGCGATGCGGCTCGACATGCGGAGGGTGGTGCCCTTTTCTTCGTGGCGTGCGCGCACCCACTGGGCGAAATCTAGTCCGAGGTACCGAGCAATCGGTTCGACACCGGGTGCAACGATGGTGACATCGCACCCCAGCTTGCGGGCGGTTGCGGCGGTCTCGCAGCCGATGAATCCGGCGCCATAGACGACAACCTTGGCGCCGGGCTTCAGAGCCGCGCGCAGGGCGATGGCGTCGTCAAGGTTGCGGACCGCGTGGCGGCCGTTCATGACGGGGTTTGCCCACTCGGCGCGCTTGGATCGAATTCCGGTGGCGATGATCAGGGCCGAATAGCTGTGGCTGCGACCGTGTTCGTCTGTAACCGAATTGGTGTCCAGGTCGGCACGTTCGATGCGGGTGTTGAGAATCCAGTTGACGTCGGCTGTCGCTTCGCGCTGGGGAAATTGCACGGCCTCAAGCGAGACATCACTCGCGAGGACTTCTTTGGACAGGGGAGGTCGGTTGTAGGGCGGGTAGGGTTCATCACCGAAGGCAGTGATGGGGCCCGTGTAGCCGGCACGTCGCAGTGCTTCGGCTACACGGAGCCCACCCATTGAGGCTCCGACAATGATGACGGGGTCGCTCATTGTCTTAGTCGACGATGAAGATCGCCTGCATGGGGCAGATGTCGATTGCGGCTTCGACGTTGCCGCGTTCCGAGTCGTCTGCTTCTGCGGTGTATTCCAGCTTGTCGTCCGAGTTGAGGCGGAAGATTTCGGGTGCCTCGAACACGCACTGACCGTAGTGCTGGCACTTGGTCATGTCGACGTCAATTTTGATGGTCATTGCTATTCCTTTTCTTCAACGGTGGAAGGGTAGAGGTCCTTCGACGGGGTGCGGATTCCGCGGTACTCCCAGTCACCACCCAGAGCGGTCGAGACGACCTCTTCGGATTCGGTGGGCTGTGCGCCCACGTCGGTGCGGATGGGGGTGGGACCCTCGACGATGTGGTTACGCAGCACGCCAAGGCCTTCGACCTCGACCTCGACGATGTCACCGGGGAACACGGGGCGGCTGAACGCGGGGGTGCCGCTGAACAGGATGTCGCCGGGGACCAGCGTGATGGTGCGCGCGATATCGGCGACCAGGTAGTGCATGTCCCATTCCATGTTGTCGGTGTTGTCTTCCTGCTTGACTTCACCGTTCACCTTGGTGCGGATGATCTTGTTTCGGAAGTCCCAGTCGGTGACAAGTCCGGGGCCGATGGGGCCCAGGGTGTCGCTGCCCTTGACGCGCAGCATCGAACCGGCGTCGGTGTCGCGGAAGTCGTGCAGACCGTAGTCGTTACCGATGGTGTAGCCGGCAATGTATTCGCCGGCGTCCTCGGGTGCGATGTTGCGGCAGGTCTTGCCGATCACGATGACGATTTCACCCTCATAGTTGAGCCACTTGCAGCCGGCGGGGCGAACAACCGCAGCATCGTGCGAGTTGAGGGCCGTGATTGGCTTGTGGAAGTATGTCGGAGCCTCGGGAAGCTTCGTCATGAATTCCTTGGTGCGGCTGTCGTAGTTCAGGTGAACCGCGATGGCCTTGGTGGGCTCGACGGGGGGAAGGTGCAGCGCGTCGACGATGGCGACACGACGGCCGTCACCGGCGACGAGCTCTTCGCCGTCACGGACTACTTGGGTGGGGTACCCGTCCAGCAGAATTCGACGATATTCAGTCACGCGACAGCCTTACATCCTTGGGAAGGGGGAATCCACCTTCGGGTTCATCAAACCACACGTGAACCTGGCCGGTTCCGACCGAGTTCTCGTACTTCGAGTACAGCTCGCCGGGTGCGGTGTTCAGTTCTTCACCGGTTGCACCGGCCATCATCAGCCAGTGGCCGAACATGCCCTCGGGGCGGTACTTCATGAACTGAGGCATGGTCTCGAGGATCTGGGCGTGGTCGCCGGCCTGCATCCATTCGAGGCGTTCTTCGTCCGCGGCACGAGCCTCGGGGCTAAAGATGTGGCTGGGGTCGCTGGCTTCGTGCTTACGCAGGTCGCGGAGCTTGTAGAACGTGTGGCTCAGTGCGCCCGATGCGAGCAGCAGGACCTTGCGGTCGCTGTCGCGGATGGCCTCGCCGATGGCACGACCAGCACGCAGGAAGTCCTCGGTGGTCGCGGTCTGTGCCAGCGAAACCGAGATCCACTTCTTGTCCTTCAGTCCGCGGCCCAGGTAGTGCCACAGGTTGATGGTTGCATAGAAGATGGGCAGGTGGTCGTCCTCGATGGGGGTGATCCAGGTGCCGTTCTTTTCGTCATAGTTCGCCATGGCCTTCGCCAGTTCGGGGTCGCCCTTGAACGAGTAGGGAATCTGGCTCATGCCACGGGGGAGTTCCTCCGAGGTGAACAGGCCGCTGCGGTGGTCCTGAGCGGTGACGACGAACTCGACGGTGGTGAACCAGTGCGAGTCGAGCACGATCACGGTGTCGTAGTCGAGCGTGTCGAACTTGTCGACGCGCATCTTCTCGAGGCCCGGAACGAGCGAGATTTCCATGCCCTCGTTGAGCTCCTTGCGGGTCTCTTCGGGGAGCATGATGGTGGGGACGTGTGCGATCAGTGCCGCACCAACTACCTTGCCCATTGTTATTCCTTCCATCCGTTGGGGGATACGACGGTGTTCTTTACATCGGCGTAGAAATCGAACGACCAGGTGCCGCCTTCGCGGCCGATTCCGGACTTGCGCGAACCACCGAAGGGTGCGCTGAGGTCGCGGACGAAGAAGCAGTTCACCCAGATGGTTCCAGCGACCAGCTGCGAGGTCACGTGGTCGGCGTGTTCGCGGTTTCCGGATACGAGGCAGGCTGCGAGACCAAATTCGGTGCCATTGGCCATGGCGATCAGTTCTTCGTCGGTGCGGAAGGTCTGCATGGTGAGGACGGGGCCAAAGATTTCGCTGGTGACGATTTCGCTGCCCACGGGCGGGTTCTTGAACAGGGTCGGCTTGAAGAACAGGCCGCCCAGGTCGCCGTTGGGCTCGCCGCCCCACAGAACCTCGATGCCCTCACCCTTGGCGCGGTCGACGAATCCCTTGATTCGTTCAAAGTGCACGGGGTGAATCTGGGGCCCGATGTCGGTCGAGAGGTTGCGGGGATCGCCCTGCTTGAGGGTGGCCACCTTGGCGCGGAACTTTTCGGCGAATTCGTCGGCGACGTCTTCGTGGACGAGCACGCGGGTGCCCGAGAGGCAGACCTGGCCGGCGTTGTCGTACTGTTCGACGGCCAGTTCGGCGGCGAGGTCGAGGTCGGCGTCACCGAGGACGATGATGGGGCTCTTGCCGCCCAGTTCGAACGAGAGCGGGGTCAGGTTGTCGGCGGCGGCCTTGGCGATTACCTTCGCGGTGGGCACGCTTCCTGTGAACGAGATGCGCGAGATGCCGGGGTGCGATACCAGGGGCATGCCCGTGACGCGGCCCAGACCGTTGACGACGTTGAACACACCGGCGGGGATTCCGGCCTGAACGGTGAGGTCGGCGAAGAACGAGGCGCTGAGCGGGGTCCACTCTGCGGGCTTGAGGACGACGGTGTCACCGGCGGCCAAGGCGGGGCCGATCTTCCAGGTGGCGAGCATCAAGGGTGCGTTCCAGGGGGTGATCAGCGCGACGACGCCCGAGGGGTCCCAGCTGATGTTGTTGCTGTGTCCGCGGGTTTCGAATGCGGGGTGGTGCAGCTTGTTGATGGCCCAGTCGGCAAAGAAGCGGATGTTCATGGCGACGCGGGGCATGACGCCACGGATGTGTGAACGCAGCAGCGATCCGTTGTCCATGGTTTCGATCATCGCGAGAGTTTCGATGTTGGCTTCGACGAGGTCGGCCAGCTTGTGCAGCAGTTCGCCGCGCTTGGCGGGACCCATTGCTGCCCAGGCGGGGAATGCAGCGCGGGCTGCTTCGACAGCGGCGTTGACTTCGGTTTCGCCGGCCTGGTGGAAGTCTCCGAGGAAGGTGCCGTCGATGGGCGAGTGGTTGGCGAAGGTGTCGCCGGTGGCCACGCGTTCGCCGTTGATAAAGTTACGCGTGTCAATTGTTGCTCCGGCAACCTCGATGAAGTGCTCCATCGAACCCCCTTGTTCAAATCATTCGGATACTAATGATTTAGATTAGGGTATGAAGTCCCACAGCGCCAGTCCATCGCACAAAATTTTGGGAGAAATATCGTGACCACTGAGACCCACCCTCGCATTGCCATCCTCGCCCGCTTCTCGGACAGCGCCTCGGCACTGCGTCACCGTGCCGTCGTGACCGCCCGTGCGCTGGCCGAATCAGTCTGGAACGCCGGCGGAGACCCCGTCATGTTGCTTCCCGTCGAGGACTCGAACTGGGCGGAACGACTGCAGGGGATCTCGGGCGTGCTGATGCCCGGTGGCGGTGACATTCACCCGTCTCTCTATAACGAGGCCCCCGCCTCGGATGCTCTCTATGACATGGACCTGTTGCAGGATCAGGCCGATGCCTCGCTCGTCCGTTTCGTGATCGACACCGACATCCCGCTCTTCACGATTTGTCGTGGAACCCAGCTGACGAACGCGGTGTTGGGCGGCAACCTCGTCCAGGACATGGACGTGCATCACCGCAACCACGTCCACACCGTCACCGTGGGCGCCGACCTTGACCAGCTGGGGCTTGTGGGCGACCAGATCGAGGCGTCGTGCTACCACCATCAGGCCATTGATCGACTGGGCGACCGCATCACCGTGGTGTCGAGAGCCGTCGAGGGACACGTCGAGGCGGTGCGGTACGACATCGGGCAGTGGGCCTATGGAGTGCAGTGGCACCCCGAGGACAATGCGGCGACCGATTCACAGAACGCGGCGTTGTTCCGCCGCTTTGTGGATGAAGCCCGCGCGCACGGGCCGTACTCGAACTAGTCGTCGCCCTCGATGGACTGCGTGACCTTGCGCAGCAGGGTTGCCAGCGTCTGGGTTTCGTCGGCGGTCAAGCCGGAGACAATTTCTTCTTCCATGGCGTTGAACTTGGGGAACAACTGTTCCATTAGTTCGCGACCCGAGTCGGTCAGACGTACCAACACCAGTCGGCCGTCGAGGGGGCTCTTTTCGCGGGTCACGAATCCGCGCGCCTCGAGTGTGGTCAACACGCCGGTGAGTGTGGCCTTGGAGAATCCGCCCTCGGAGGCGATGGCGCGGGTTTCGATCGGTTCCCACACCCACACGACCCACATGACCACGAACGCGGTCCATGACAGTCCGCTGGGGCGCAGGACGGTGCGCTCGAGCTGGTTGCGCACGGCGGTGGCACCGCGGAAGATGTTGCTGACGGCGGCGGTGGCGGTGAAGTTAATCGGCAGTCCGCCGAGCTTGTTTTCGACCTGACGCTCGGTCTCGGTGATGGTGTGGTGCCCAGCCAATTGGTGCCTCCGATGTGACGCCCGGGTGTGGTGAAAAAACCGGGACTAACTAATTATGCCGAAAACCTTTTCGTAGCCGAATGAATCCGCTACAGTGTTAATTGTTCGTACCCGAACAATCTTGGACTGCCTTACACAAAGGAGTGATGGTGGCATCGACATCTGATATCAACCTCGCCAATCTCGACCTGTTCGAAAATGGTGCACCCTGGGACACCTTCGCCGAGCTGCGTGCGAACGACCCCGTGCACTTCAGCCCCGAGGACCCCAGCGAGGGAAGTGGTTTCTACAGTTTCACCCGCTACCACGACATCGTCAAGGTGCTGCGCGACCCCGACACCTTTACCTCGGAGCGCTTCACCAACCTCGAAGAGGTCGATGCGGAACAGGAAGAGGCTCGTCGCTCGTTGCTCGAGACGGACGGCGCTCGCCACCGCGCACTGCGCCGACTGCTGCAGGGCGAATTCACTCCCACCGCCGTCGCACGGTACGAAACCTTCCTGCGCGGCCTGACCGCAACCACCCTGGACGCCGCCATCGCCAAGAAGGAATTCGACTTCGTTGACGAGGTATCGGCCGACTTCCCGATCCGTGTACTGGCCCGCATGCTCGATGTGCCCGACACCGACATCGGACAGCTGATCCGCTGGGGTAATGAAATGGTCGGCAACACCGACCCCGAACACGCCGCCGTGCTCATGCACTCGGAAGAGTCGGAAAAGTATCGCCTCGTTCCCTTCCGCTCGCCCGCAGCCCTCGAGGTCTTCGCCTATGGAGACGAGCTCGCACGCCAGCGTCGCGGCAAGAACGGCACCGACCTCGTATCCGTGCTCGTCAACTCGGAACCGTCAGACGGTATTCCCCTGTCCGAGCGCGACTTCCACACCAACTTCCTGCTGCTCGTCGTGGCCGGAAACGAGACCACTCGTCATACCATCAGCCACAGCATGAACTGGCTGATGAACAACCCCGACCAGATGGCACTGCTCAAGGAAAAGCCCGAAATGATTCCGTGGGCTGTCGAAGAATTCCTGCGCTGCGCCTCGCCGGTGTACCACTTCCGTCGCACCGCCACGAAGGATGTCGAATTCCACGACAAGACCATCAAGGCCGGCGACAAGGTGCTCACCTGGTTCGCTTCGGGTAACCGCGACGAATCAATCTTTGAAGACCCGAATCGTATGGACGTCACACGCAACCCCAACGAGCACATGACTTTCGGTCGTGGTGGCCCGCACATGTGCTTGGGTAACGCGTTGGCGCGAATCGAGATCCGCATCATGTTCGAAGACCTGCTGTCGCGCGACATTACCCTCGAGCGCAACGGTGACATCGACTACCTGCGATCGAACTTCGTGCACGGCATCAAGCGATTCCCTGTCAAGCTGGCGTAACGCCGCTGACACGACTGTGGCCGCTCCTCCTTGCCGAGGGGCGGCCACTGTTTTGTCCGGGTTGCGCCAAGGCGCCCGGGCGGTTTAGGGCAGGGCGGGGGCTGCCACGCCGAGGTACGTGCTCAGGGCCTCGACAATGAGGTTGTGGTCCTCGCGGTCGCTGAGCCCCGACACGGTGATGGAACCGATAACACCGGCACCCGCGACCGTCACGGGGAACGAGCCGCCGAATTCGGCGTAGTCACGTTCGGGCACGGCCATGAGGTCAAGGAAACTGCGGCCATCGGCCTTGAGCAGCGCGAATCGATAGGTGCTGGTGTGCAGCAGGGCGATCGTGTTGCGCTTGCGGCGAGCAAAGTCGATGTTCGCGGGCGTGGTGCCGGCGAGGCTGAATTGGACCACGGTGTTGGTTCCCCGGCTGACATCGACGAGGATTGCCAGACCGCGTTCGCGGGCGATGTCCCGGATCGCCGTGGCGACATCGAAGGCGATGTCCTCGGTGAATTCAGGGAACACCAGTACTGCTTCTTGTTGCTGGATGATGTCCAGCTCGGTGTCGATGGTCATACGGTGTCCTGTTCAGTGAGGCTGGGGTCGGCGGATTTCGTGCTGGCGCTGCCATAGCTGGTTTTTAGCTCGAATACATCGACGCGATAGCTGCGGTACCAGCGGTCGACATCGGATTTGGCGACAAGGTGCTGCGGGTAATTTGCCAGTTCCTTGACCGCGCGGTAGTCGGCGAAGAAGTACATCGAGTTCTGGAATCGTCGGTCGTCCGAGAACCAGCGGTCGACACGCACGAATCCGTCCAGGGCCCGGGCAAAGGAATCGATTTGGGCGTCGAGGCGGTGGAAGTCGTCGTCGTATTCGCCGGGTTCGAAAACAAAGGAGCAACAGATCATGCCTCCAGCATAGGCGCATCTCGTGAAATAGTGCAGTATTATGCACTTATGACCGTCCCTGAATCCCCGGCGCCCCAGCGGCTTGCGAACACGGTCGGCGCTCGCATCCGTGCACACCGGACTGAACTCGGGTGGACTCTGGACCAACTCGCCCTGGCCTCGGGCGTCAGCCGTCGACAGATTGTGAACATCGAACACGGCGCGGTGAACCCCAGCATCGGAACGTTGCTGCGCCTCGCGACAGCGTTCGACATCAGCCTCGCCGCGGTGATAAGTAACGCTCCCCAGGGTGGACCGCAGCACAGTGAGCCCACCGTTCTGTGGTTCGGCGACAGCGGAGGAACCGGCACGCTTCTGGCATCGACCGAAGCCCCCGAGATCATCGAACTGTGGGCATGGCGCATGATGCCGGGCGAAACCCATCACAGCGAACCGCACAGTTCCGGCACCCGTGAAATCATCCACGTGACCGAGGGTGCCGTGCAGATGCAGATTGGCGACGACACCCACGACCTCGAGGCGGGCGACAGCCTCGTGTTCCCCGGCGATGTCTCGCACGCCTATCGGGCGAATTCGGGCGCCACCACCGTCTTTACTCTCGCCGTCCACCAACCAGGAGTCACCCATGAGCATTGACACAGCGCGCGCACTGGCCGAGGCCGACATCGCGCAACCGGTCATCGACCAACACCCCACCTACCGCGCTGTCTTGTTGGGCGTCGAGGGCGTCACTGGCGGTCCGTCGAACAGCGCATCCGAGGCGTTTTTGGCCCGCGCCGAGAGCCACATTGCCCACAGGCTCGAGACCGAGCCTCTGGAGGACTGGGCAGAATTCCAGGCCTGGCGTGACGCATTCCAGTCCTTCGGGGTCAAACCGCGTGTGGCCCGCAGCAGCGCGGAATCCCTGGTCCGACGCGCGTCGGGCGGCTTGCCCCGAATCGATGTGCTGACCGACATCTATAACGCGATATCGGTCCTGCACTGCGTTCCCATCGGCGGCGAGGACCTGGACCATTACGCGGGCCCACCCCGACTGGTTGTTGCCGACGGCACGGAGCCCTGCGACATGGTCGAATCCGGTGAAATCGTGAACTCGTCGCCCACGCCCGGCGAAATCGTCTGGCGAGACGACAAAGGCGTCACCTGTCGACGGTGGAACTGGCGCCAGGGCGTCCGCACCCGGTTGAACGATTCGACGTCACGAATCCTGTTCATCCTCGACGGTATCGGGGACGACGTCGATGCGCGCATCACGGCCGCAGCCGACGAGCTCTCCGACGCCCTGTTGTCGGAATGGCCCGAAGCAGTGATCACCCGTCGCGTGCTGCCCGACTGACCTCGACTGGCTATCGTGTAACCATGCCACCGATCGCCAAAACCAAGAACGGGTTCCCGCCCCGAACCTGTGAACGGTGCGGCCGACCATTTGAGTGGCGCAAAAAATGGGAACGCGAGTGGCCCAACGTGAAGTACTGTTCCGAGAAATGTCGGCGTTCGTGACCGGGCGGATTCTCTATGTTCCGTTTGACCACCTGAATAGGAACCGGGGTGTTCTGCGTACCGCCACCCCCGGCATCGACACCGTGGTGCTCGTGGAATCGCGCCGCATGACGACAGGGCGCCCGTGGCACCCCGAACGATTGTTCTTCCTGCTCTCCTCGGCCCGGCATTTCGCCGCCGAACTGCGGGCCGAAGGATTCGATGTGCGATACGTGGTGGCCGACACCACAATTCAGGGAATCGAGGCGGTGCGGGACGAATTGGGTCCGCTGCCCGTGGTGTGTGCGGAGCCCTCGTCGTTTCGCCAATTGCGTGACCTGACCGACTGGGGCGCCCAGACTGTGCCCAACGATTTCTTTCTTACCTCGCGGACGCTGTTTGCCGAGTGGGCGGGTGCGCAAAAGACCTTCGTGATGGAAAACTTCTATCGCGCCCAACGGATGCGACTCGGAATTTTGGTGCCCGGCGGCAAACCCGAGGGCGGCCAGTGGAATTATGACGCCGAGAACCGTCTGCCTCCGCCCAAGAACTACACCTGGCCTCCGTACCTCGAACACGAGCGTGACGACATCGACCGCGAGGTGGCGGCAGAACTAGGGTACGAACCGACCTCGACGTGGGCGACCACGCGCGCCGGTGCCCTGCGCCAGCTGGACAGATTCATCGAACTGCATTTGGCCGGATTCGGGCCCTACGAGGACGCGATCACGGCGGACAACTGGGCCTTGCATCATTCGCTGTTGAGCCCATACCTGAACAACGGACTTCTGCACGCCTCGGAGTTGGTCACGGCGGCGCTCGCCGCATATCGCGAACGTAATGCGCCGATTCAGTCGGTCGAGGCGTTCATTCGACAGGTCATCGGATGGCGCGAATACATCAACGGAATGTACTGGTTCCTGGGCGAGGAATACCGCGACCTAAATTCTCTCGAGGCGGGTCGTCCGCTGTTGCCGGTATTCACCGATTCGCGGTCGACGCGGATGAACTGTGTCGGTTCTGTGGTGAGGGGCGTCGAGGCGCGCGCCTGGGTTCATCACATCCCGCGGCTCATGGTCCTCAGCAACCTCGCGCTGCTGACCGGGACCAACCCGCAGGAGTTCCTCGACTGGATGCGGGAACAGTTCATCGATGCGGCCGAGTGGGTGATGGTTCCCAACATCATCGGGATGGCCACTCACGCCGACGGCGGTTTGCTGATGACCAAACCGTATGCGGCCGGCGGCGCGTACATCAAGCGCATGACCGACTTCTGTAAGGGCTGCGCCTACAACCCCGCCAAGCGCGTCGGCGAGGACGCCTGTCCCTTCACCACGCTGTATTGGGATTTCCTCGAACGGCACAGGGGGACATTCCAGCGAAACCATCGCATGGCGCAACAGTTTGCGGGCCTCGACCGTTTGACCGACCGCGACGAACTTCGAGTCCGAGCACAGGCCGTGCTGGCGGGGCTCGAGGCGGGGACTATTTAGCGGGCGTTCCGATGCCCGCGATGGAATCGAGGAAGGCGTCGATCAGCGCGTAGGTGCGGACCTTTGCGGCGGGCTCTTCGGCGAGGGTTTGGCGTTCCATGACGTCGGGGTCCTGGCCGTCCTCAATGACTTTCTTGTCGCCGCCCCACACCAGCCAGCCGTGCAGGCTTTCGTAGGACACCTCGGGGTGGAACTGCACCGCCAAGGACCGGTTGATGACGAAGGCCTGGCTGGATACCGGGTTGCGGGCGATTTCGGTCGCTCCTGGTGGGACCTGCCAGTGGTCGTAGTGGAATTCGAACCAGGGTCCGTTGCTGACGAGGTCGGGGCGGTCGCTCCAGATGTTCGTCCACCCGATCTCGCCCTTGGCGCCGGGTGCGACGGAACCCCCCATCGCGCGGGCAATCAGCTGGCCGCCAAAACAAATTCCCAGAACGGGTTTTCCGCTGGTGACCGCGGTGCGAATCCACTCGATTTCGGGGGCAAGCCACGTGCCGATGCACTCGTCATCCCACGCACCCCAGGGCGAACCCATGGGGATGATGAGGTCGTACTCGTCGAGGTTGGGGAAATCGAATGCGACGTTGGGGTTGTGAAAATTCTCGGCGCTGACGACGATGCGTTCGTCGACCTCAAAGCCGCGTTCGCGCAGGCGGTCCCCGACGAAGCCGGCGGGGGACACGTGGTCGTGCTCGATCAGTAACGCTTTCACAACACCTCCAGTATTTTGGTCTCGCTGGTACCAAAGTCCCAGCGAATCTCATAGTATTAAGAAAATCGTTCGAATCCTAACGATGTTGTTAGAGAGGTTTCCTATGTCACTCGATCTGTCCAATTTGCGCGAAAGCCTGCTGCAGCAGGGAATCGACGTTCTGCGCCTGATTTACTCGGACGTTCTGGGCATCACGCGCTCGAAGGACCTGCTGGTCAGCCAGTTGGACAAGGCCGCAGCACACGGTCCCGCGTTCAGCCAGGGCGTATGGTCGACCGCCACCAACGGTGACTTCCTCGACGCACACGGCATCGCCAGCGACGGACTCGAAGACTTCATCACCCAGCTGGACCCCGCCACGATTCGCCCGCTGCCCTACGAGCCGGGTGTGGCCTATGTTCTGTGTGACACGTTCAACCCCAACGGCACCGTCAACCTGTTCTCGCCCCGCGCCGTTCTGCGCAAGGTGATTGACCAGTACAACGAGATCGGCCTGTACCCCGTCGTGGGACCCGAACTCGAGTTCTACATCGCCGACGACAACGGTGACGGCACCTTCAGTCGTTCGCTGACACGTACGGGCCGCGTGTACACCACCGGCACGATGGTTGACCCCAAGGGCACCTTCCTCAACCTGCTGCGCAGCCTCGACAAGCTCAACCTCAACGTGTTTGCCGGCAACCACGAATTCTCGCCCTCGCAGTACGAGATCAACATGTGGCACGGCGAGGCACTGAACGCCGCTGACCGCACGTTCGTCTTCAAGACCGCGGTCAAGGACATCGTCACCCGCAGTGGCCAGCACGCAACCTTCATGGGCAAGCCCTGGAGCGACGAGGGCGGCAGCGGATTCCACCTGCACTTCTCGGTCACCGACAGCGCCGGCAACAACCTGATGCACGACGGCACGGACGGATTCACCGAAGCCGGTGGCTTGTCGACCATCGCGCACAAGATGCTGGCCGGTCTGATGGAAAACGCGTCGGCGCTGACCGCGTTCACCAACCCCACCGTTAACGCCTTCAAGCGTCTGGGCCCCGACACTCTCGCGCCCTACCGCGCCAACTGGGGTCTCGACAACCGATCGTGCATGGTCCGCATCCCACCGGAGCGTGGCCAGGGCACCCGCCTCGAGGTTCGCGTGGGCGATGGCGCAGCCAACCCCTACCTCGTGATTGCCGGCATCCTCGCCGCTGCTCTCGACGGCATCAAGCGCGACCTGACCTGCCCCCCGAAGTCGGTTGGCATGACGTATGACGACGAGTCGTCGCCCACTCTGCCCGAGACCTTCCACGCCGCGCTCGACGCACTGGACGCCAACCTGAAGCTGCGTGAATACATGTCGGCCGAGATGCTCGAGGTGTTCTCGGTCATGAAGCGCGACGAAATCCGTCGATACGAGGAGGCCGTGTCGGACCCCTCGACTCGCGATGTCACCCAGTGGGAGATCGAGGAGTACATCCACGACTACTAAGCCGTTACATACAGAAAGGGCCCGGGTTATCCCGGGCCCTTTCTGTGTGTCGAGTTCGAACTAGATGCTGGGGTTCGAGTGGTCGGCGACGAGTGTGCCACCGTTGAAGGTCACGCCGACCTCACGGTAGTAACCGCCGATGATTTCGTTGATCGGCAGCAGCGAACCGACCTCGTCCCACTGCGAGTCGAACAGCGTCAGGTCTGCATCGGCCGACCAGGTTTCGCCGATCTCGGCGTCGACGCCGCTCATGGTGATCAGCTGGTCCAGCGAGTTGCCAGCACCGGGGGTGATCGAGGGAACCCAACGCGAGTGCAGCATGGCGTGGCCGTTGACGAAACCGTTGGTCTCGCTGGGCTCGCGCAGGGTGATGACACCCTCGGCCAGGCGGTGGCCGTAAGCGCCGACATTCATGCCCAGCTTGGCGCCGGGAACGAGGCGGGGTGCGGCCTTGCCGACGTTCATGACGCGGGTCATTGCGACCTCGCCGAGCTTCTTGGGGTAGCCCTGGAAGAAGCCGCGAGCGATCGCGAAGTCCTTGGTGACCCAGATGGCGACACAGCGCGAGTAGGTCTTGCCCTCGTAGGTGCAACGCACGACGACGAAAGCTTCGTAGTACTGCGAGCGCTGGGGGTCCAGAAGTTCAGCGCCACCGGTCGAGCAGCTCTGCCAGTCGGCCCAAATGAAGGCGACGGCGCCCGGGTCTTCGTCGGCGAGGCCGAGTTCGGGGGGCAAGATCGCGCGGACGTTGGCGGGGTCGGTGCGGTATTCAACGGTGAACAACGTACCTGAATAGAACCAGGGCATGTGAGGCGCGATGGCGCTCTTGCCGCTGGGGGTGCGGGGGGCAAAAAGTCCTGTGGGTTCGGTCATGCGCTCGAGTCTACACAATCGTTCGCTTCCAAATGAAGACCCTGGCCATGTAACGATTAGGTAACGGGATGCCCGTAACGGCCGGGACTATTGACCTAGGGTCTCGATTTCTGGCACTCTTACAGGAAGTCGTTTGATACCGAACGACCATCAATTCCCGAAACTCAATGAGGAGTTAGCACTCTTATGACAAACCAGAGCTCAACAGAACTGAAGAAGGGCAAGCTGGGCGTATTCGGCATCGTCTTCTTCGTTGTCGCGGCTTCCGCACCACTCGTCGGCATGACCGGCGCAGTTCCCGTCGCAATGCTCGCCGGTACCGGCGCTGCTGTCCCCGGAACCTACCTGGCCGTCGGCCTCGTCCTCCTTCTCTTCAGCGTGGGCTATGCAGCCATGAGCCGCAAGGTCACCAATGCTGGCGCGTTCTTTGCATACGTCGGTCGTGGCCTCGGCACCAACATTGGTGTCGGTTCGGCATTCACCTCGATCCTGACCTATGTCACCATCCAGCTCGCCATCTACGGCTTCTTTGGTGGACTCGTGGCCGGAACCGCAGCAGGTTACCTCGGCATCGACCTGCCCTGGTACGTCTGGTCGATCCTCGCCTGGGTTGTCGTCACCGGTCTGTCGCTGATGTCGGTTGACGTCGGAGCCAAGGTCCTCGGTGTCTTCCTCGTCCTCGAACTCTCGGCACTCCTCATCGTCGCCGGCGCCATCCTCATCGACGGCGGACCCTCGGGCATCGACGTTGCCGCATCGTTCGACCCCAACGCCGTATTCGCTGGCGGCCTGACTGGTGTTGCCGGTATCGCCATCGCCTTCGCACTCGCCTCGTTCATCGGCTTCGAAGCCACCGCCATCTACGGTGAAGAATCGGCTAACCCCAAGAAGACCGTTCCCGTGGCGACCTACTGGGCTATCGGCATCATCACCGCACTGTTCGCAATCGTCTCGTTCGCCATGGTCACCGGCTACGGCATGGGGATCGTCCAGGACGAAAACTATGGCGAGCTCCCCGGCCTGATCGCTGCGCTGCTCAACGTCACCGCTGTTGACGGTGTCCCCCTCGCAAACCCTGCCGCACTGCTGTTCGACCTGGCCAACACCTACGTCGGACCCTGGATCGTCAGCGTCATGGAAATCCTCGTAATCTCGAGCCTGTTCGCTGGTCTGCTCGCATTCCAGAACGCAGCCTCGCGTTACTTCTTCGCACTCGGCCGTGGTGGCGTTCTGCCCGCCTCGCTGGGCAAGGTCAACGGCCGTGGCGCACCCCAGGGCGGCGTTTACGTAACCTCGGCCCTCGCGCTGATCGTCATCATCGCGTTCGCCGCAGCAGGTCTGGACCCCATCCTCAACCTGTTCTTCTGGATGTCGACCATCACCGCTGTATCGGTCATGGTTGTGGAAATCCTCGTGTCGGTTGCAATCTTCAACTTCTTCCGCAAGGAAGGCGGCGGAAACGTCTGGAAGACCACCATCGCACCTCTGGCATCGGGCGCACTGCTCACCGTCGGAATGTACCTGGTGCTGGCACGCTTCAACCTGCTGTCGGGTCTGACCGCAGACGGTGTTGACCCCAGCCTGCCCGAGAGCTCGTTCGCGCTGAGCCCCCTCGGCTGGTTCCTGGCGCTGCTGCCCTTCATCACGCTGATCGTCGGCTTCATCGTTGCCAAGATCAACACGAAGGAAAACGCCAACCTGGTCAAGGACCTGGTCAGCTAGTAACCACACGATTCGGCGGGCACTCCAGTGGGGTGCCCGCCGTTTTTATTGCGTTATCTCGCGGGCACGCGGATCGCCGTGGTGGCGACGCTCTTGCCCACTCGATTCACGGCGATGACGCGGAGGTACAGAGTGACCCCGGTCCGGGGGCGCGTGAAGCTCGCGGTGGTGACGGCGGAACGGGGGTCACGCAGGGGCACGAATCCCGAGGTCTTGCGGGTGGACCACTGCACCGTGTAGTCGACCACCGGTTCACCATTGGATTTCACCGGAGCGCGCCAGCGCAGGGCTACCTGTCGCGAATTTTTGGTGGTGACGGTCAGATACCTCGGGGCGCTGGGCGGTCCCGCGGGAACCAATCCGGCCGTGAGATTCGAGGCGGTGCCGGCGCCCATCGCATTCAACGCCGTAACCTGCACACGGTAGGCCGTGCCGTTGGTCAAACCTGCCAGCACGCACCGGGGGACCGATGCCGTGCACGCGACCTCGGATCGACCCGCGGCTTGAGCGGTCACCCGATATCCGGTGACGACGGAACCTCCGTCATCCATCGGTGCACTCCAGGTGGCGGTGATGATTCCGTTCCCGCGGACCGCAACGACCGACGTCGGGGCCGCGGGAACCGTCGCGGGTGTTATCGGTGCGGATGCCGAACTTGCGAGCCCATCACCCACCGCGGTGTGCGCGATGACAGTCACCGTGACGGCGGAACCATTCGACAGGCCGGTGATTGTGCAGCCCGTTGTGGCGGCGTCACAGATTCCCACGAGCAAACCCGCGCTGTCGACAGCAAGGGCTCGGTACCCCAGAACGGGTTCGCCGCCGTCGGATTCGGGGGCGGCCCAGGACACGTCGATGCGCTGATCCGCGGCGAGAGCCTCGGGTATTCCGGGCCTGCCCGGGGTCGTGGCGGGACGTGCTGTGCCCGCGGCCTCGGCGTCGAGGGACGCGCCCACCTCGTTCACCGCAACAACCCACACCCGATAGTCGAGACCGTTGATGAGGCCGGTCACGGTGCATGTGGGGGCCTGGGTTCGGCAGACGGTTTCTGTTCCGTCCGGGGCCGCGGCAATCACACGATAACCGTCCAACGGAACCCCGCCCGTGTCGGACGGTGAGGTCCACGATGCACCGAGAGTTCGGTCGCCGCGGGTGATGGTGACGCCGGACGGGGCATCAGGTTCGCGTGCGGGGACAAATGTTCCCAGCGCATGTGCGGCGGGACCCGATCCGACCGTGTTCGTGGCCAACACCCGCACCGAATAGGGCAGCCCGTTCGTTAACCCGGTCAGCACACACGAGGTGTCCATGGAACCACCATCACACCGTGCCACGACGATGTCGTTGCCCTGCAACGCGACCACGTCGAATGACACCACCGGGTCACCGCCGTCATCGGCCGGACCAGTCCACGCAACATGCAAAACCCCGTCGCCTCGGTTCACGACAATATCGCGGGCCGCTGTGGGCACCGTCGCGGGCGTCACAGTGCCCGCAGGGGTTGCAACCGAATCACCAGCGGCATTTGTGGCGACCACCGACACCGCATAGCCCGTGCCATTGGTCAGCCCAGCAATGTCGCAGGTGAGCCCAGATGTTCGACATTCCCACTCGGCACCGTTGGCGTCGCGGGCAACGACGCGATATTCCGTGATCGCGGATCCGCCATCGCCAGGGGCGACCCAGTGCGCGGTGACCGAACTGTTGCCGCGTGCGACGTCGGGGTTGATCGGCCCGTCCGGAACGGTGAACGGTGTCGCCCATGCGGTGGCACTGCCACCGACTCCGGCGATGCTGTGCGCGGTCACCGTGATGCGATACATTGACCCGTTCGCCAGCCCGGCTATCGTGCACCCTGTTCCGGTGGCACGGCACATCGATGCACCCGCCGGACCCTCGGCAACAGCCTCGTATCCGGTGACGGGTTCGTCACTGGCCGCGGCCGTCCACGAGACCGCCACCGCACCATCGGCGGAGGCAACAGTCAACCCCGTGGGGGCGGCGGGAGCGGGTGAGCGCGTGAACACGGAAATCGCGGTGGGGCCGGCGGCAGTACCGACATACACATACCTGCCGTTGCCGTAGACGGCGGTCGGGGTGCCCGCGGCATCGGCCAGCGACCGCCCGACAACGCGCAGTGTGGCCGTGTCGACGGTGACCAGCCGGGTCCCCGTGGTGGTCGTGGTCGCGACGGACAGCATCCCTGTCGTCGGATCCATGAACCCGAGGCGCGCGCCCTGTTCATCGGCCCCCAACGTGACACTGCCCACCACGGACGCCGTCGCCAGGTCGACCGCAACGATTCGGCCCACGCCGGTTTCGGAACCCAGGTACGCCACCGAGCCCACCAGGGACAACGAGGTCAGCCCCGCGACCACCCCATCCAAAGGTGTCGTCGATACGACCGCGAGGCTGGTGGGGTTCACGGCCACCAGCTTGACGGGGTTCGATCCGGTGAACAGCCACAGGTATCCGCCATACAGTGTCGAGGCGGTGACCGCCCCAATCCCCGTCGGCATAGTGGCGCTGGACAACAGGGTGAGTGCCGGGGTGGCGAGCCTCAGGATCTTGGTGGGGTTCGACCCTGTGGTGACGTACCCCACATTTCCGGCCGAGCCCGTCGCGAAGGTGGTCACGCTCGATTCGGCGCTGCCGAGTGTGTACGCAGCAGTTCGGGCCAGAGAGGATTGGTCGACCGCAATGATGCGGTCCCCCGGGGTTGTGCGTTGGGTGACGACGTAGGCCATCCCGGTGGAAGCGTGCGAGTGCACGATCCGGGCGGTGCCATCACCCGTCACTGCCGTTCGTGCCGCGGTGATGGTGCCGGTCGCCAGGGTGTGGCGCAACACGACCGAGTATCCCGCGTCGTCGACGCCCCATCCCAGCGCGTCGCCTCGGGCCGAATTCATGGCCCATGGACCCCCGACCGTCACACCGCTGGGTGCGGGAATCGAGGTCACGAATCCCGGCTCTAATTCGGTGGCCGAGACCGTCAGGGGCGTGGGGTTCACGGCACCCCATGCAACCACCACCGACACCACCGCGCCGGTGGCCCTGCGCAATATCGTCTGAATGCTCATGCCGATACTTCAGCAGTGTGCGCTCAACACCCGTGCAAGTTATCCACACGCCTCGTATAAACACTCGAGCGGGGTGACCAGACTGTGGACACCCCGCTCGATGATGACGGTTTATTCGACGTTGCCGATGACGATCAGGGTGTCGCCGGCCGCCGTCGTGAACTCGGTGTTCTTGTCGGGGTTCAACCGCACGCCGGCCGATGCCGATGCCGACGCCTCGGCAGCAACGCGGTACCCGATAGCCGAATCACCGGCGGCGCGTGCCGCGGCAACCAGCTCGACAAAGCTCACGGTCTTGTTCAGCGGGACATAGTGCTGGATGGGGCGCATGTTCACGGCGGCACCGGCCGCGTCGAACAGATCGTCGAAAACCGGAGCCAGCGCGGGGTTCTCGGAAATCTGGGCGACCAGCAGCGCGGCGAGGTTGTCGCTGATGACGAGGTCGTCCACGGCGGCCACTCGGGCCAGTTCGGCCTTGCGCGAGTCGAGGATTTCGGCGACCAATCGAGTCGGGTGCACCTTGTTGCGTGAATCGGCAAACAACTGGTTCATCTGCAACATGGTCAGCATGGTCTGTGCATCGGCCTCGGACTCGCTGATGGCGTTGCGGTACCCGAGGATGATGACCTCGTCGTAGTGCTTCGCCTCGGCGGCCGCAATGAGTTCGTCGATGTCGCCGGTCGTTGCCGAGTGCGTCACCTTGATGCCGCCAAATTTCAGAGACGAGAGTTCGGCCGCATCCACATACCTGGGGGTTGCGACGATGTGCACGGTCGAGCCCTTGGGCAGGAACGAGGCCAGTTCGCCCACGACGGATCGACCCATCGACGACCAGCCGATTACCAGAAGGTGTTCGGGGGTGCGTTCCACCTTCGCTGCCGCCGCGGTGCGCTTGCGTGCGGTGATGTCGGTGCGGGTGCCCGTGAAAACGACCTTGTCGTCGTCTTCGGCGATGGCGATGATGCGTGCGCCGGCGGGAATCTTGGTCGACGCCTTGGGGTTCAGGCGGGTGGTGCCGTTGTCTTCGATGAATCCGATGACCGAGGCGGTGTTGAACGCCAGCAGCGCGTCACCGTAGGTCTGACCATCGAGCGCGGGGATGCGCGAGAAATAGATTTCGTCGCCCGCAAAGTCGATGAGGTCGAGGATGACGGTGGCGAGCCCGGGCTGGCGCGAGGCCTGCGCGGTGACGCGTGCAATGACATCGTGCGAACGCACGGTCTG